>OAWB01000508.1_pt1 | contig 22705 bp, 10 predicted proteins | sample 1550621 | NCBI WGS metagenome assembly OAWB01 (sample SAMEA2580107, study PRJEB22360) | human gut metagenome | biome: human gut; feature: human-associated habitat; material: faeces | place: Denmark | collected 2008/2010
GGTAATGGCTTATTGTTGCGAGGTGGGGCAGGAAGTACACCTTTCCACCCAATTAAATATCAGTAATGCCGGAGCGTTGAAATTTTATGCTCGCTTTGCCGATGTAGTGGTATTGGCACGTGAATTGAATTTGAAGCAGGTGCGGGTGATTTATGATACTATCCAGAAGGAACAAATTAAAGGTCCGAATGGAGAATTGGTCCGTATTGAGATGTTCTGCCACGGGGCACTCTGTATGGCAGTGTCGGGCAAGTGTTATCTCAGTTTGCATGAGATGAATGCTTCTGCTAACCGGGGGGCTTGTATGCAGATATGTCGCCGTGCATACGATGTGAAGGATAAAGAGAGTGATATTGAACTGGAGGTGGACAATAAATACATCATGTCTCCTAAAGATTTGAAAACTATTCATTTTATGGATGAGATGATAGAGGCTGGCGTGCGTGTCTTCAAGATCGAAGGGCGTGCCCGAGGACCTGAGTATGTACGTACCGTGGTGGAATGTTACAAAGAAGCTATTTGTTCTTATCTGGAGGGCACTTTTACCGAGGAGAAGAAGCAGGCTTGGGATGAACGGCTGAAGACCGTATTCAATCGGGGGTTCTGGAATGGGTATTATTTAGGACAGCGTTTGGGTGAATGGAGTAAGAACTATGGTTCGGAGGCTACTGAGCGTAAAGTGTATGTGGGTAAGGGAATCAAGTACTTTTCTAATATTGGCGTTGCAGAGTTTCTGGTGGAAGCTGCTGAGATGAAAGTAGGGGATAAGCTTCTGATCACAGGACCTACTACAGGAGCGGTATTTCTGACGTTGGATGAGGCGCGTGTGGATTTGAAACCGGTGGATGTGGTAAGAAAAGGTCAACATGTATCCTTTAAAGTACCCGATAAGGTACGTCCTAGTGACAAGCTTTATAAGTTGGTTTCTCCTGAGGATTTGAAGAAGAAATAAAACAGAAAGAATGTGTTTCTAAAGAGATATTGAAATTTAAATCTCTTATGATTAAAATCCGAAGAGAAGCTCCCTTTTCTTATTTTATGTAGCAATGAATAAAGTAAGAAAGGGTAGGGTATCATGATGATACAGATTATTATAAAGCTGTTTCATTAATCTATTTTGAGTTATCCTTTGGAACTATAAATTTATTAATGAATACTCTCTTTTGATTTGTTTGAGAACAATAAAAAACCCGTAACAGTTCATTTTGCTACGGGTTTTTACTTTGTTAGAGTTTGCTGTTATTTGGTATAAATTGAGAGTTTAGGATGATCCTTGTAAAGGTTTTTGTTCGCCAGCTCTTCCGAATCCGTAATTCGGTACAAATAATATTTACTGTTTGGACAGAATGCACTTTTATCGGGGAAATTGAAGAAACGATGTCCTTGAGTCTTTTTCTTCAGGGTGTGAGTTTGTCCGTTTTCATCAGTGTAAATATAGTCAATGGGACCTTCGGGATATGCTTTGCGGACTACGGTCTGTTGGTTACGGATAATGTCTATCAAACTGAATCCTTCCCCCCATAATTCTTTGCGGCGTTCTAGCCAAATAGTTTCCAATAGATCCTGTTGTGAAAGATTTGTATGAATGGTTTTTGCCCCTCTGGCTGTTTTTAAATCATTTAATTTGTTAATTGCATCTGGATCATTCAGATGTGCTTTTGCTTCTGCATTTATCAAATAAATTTCGGCAACGCGCATCAATACGATATCACCAAGTTGGTTTTCGATATCGCGGAATCTGAATTTAGAGTTACGCATCCATACATAGGCTGCTGATGCGACGTCAGCTCCCGGATCTGTGGCCCAGAACAGCATTTCTTTACGATAATCACCATCTTCGAACAAATCACGGAAGTAAGGGTCTACATTGAAGCTATAATAGTATGATCCTTTAGTTGTAGTATCTAAATAATGGAATTGATAACTGGCATTACTTTGATCGTTGGTTTGGGCATGCCCCCAAATCCATTCTTTATTGTCTACAGAATTAAATCCGGCTTTATATTCACTTTCGGTCATTAGATAATTGTTTTTAGTTAACAATTTGTCCGAGTAAGTTTTAGCTTTCTCCCATTGACGAGCATAAAGACAGGCACGTGAGAGAATACCTAGGACAACTTCATTGTCAATTTTGTGTTTGGCGTCACGTACATAAGTTTCGGGAATAAGTTCTAATGCTTCTTCTAAATCGTTGATGGATTGCGCATATACTTCACTGACACTTGATGCGGGTTTTCCTTCTGCTGCAATTGTTTCATCGGTGGACTGTGTATAGACAGGTGCACATACAGCGTCCGGGTCTTTATCAATAGCAAAGGAATAACAAGAGGCCAGGTGCAGGTATAAGAAACCGCGTAAAGCCAATGCTTGTCCTTTAATTCGATTTCTGTCGGCTTGCGTGCCTTCGGCAGCATCAATATTGTCTAATACGCCATTGCAGTCGTTGATTACACGGTATGCTAAAAGCCAGCTCAAGGTGTTTGTGCCTCCTTTTCCATAAATTGCAGAAAACTCATTATGTGTCCTAAAGCCATATTTGCTATTTAACACTACATCAGAACCCATTGCGTCATTTGCACGTAGCATTGCTCCATAGCCGGGGTTGGCGTAAGAATTGAAAGTTTCCATCAGGTAGTTCCAGCCACCATTAAGTACTTTTTCGGCATCTCCTGTTTTACCGAAAACAGAACCGGCATCTACATAAGTCGTAGGAATTGTATCCAAATCGCAGGAAGTGAGCATTGTACTTCCCAGTGCGAATGAAAATATATATTTTAAAATAGTTTTCATATTCTTCTTTCTGTATTAAAGTTTCACATTGATACCGAATGAAATAGTTTTCATTGCCGGATAACGATAGTAAGTAGAGCCTCCGAAAGTTTGCTCTGGGTCTAGACCTTGTTGTTTGGCTAATGTCAGCATATTTTCTGCTTGAAAAAATATGCTTGCATCTTTCAGCGTCAATGTGTTCAGCAATGATTTCGGCAGATTGTAAGAGAATGTAATATTCTTCAAACGTAAGTATGAACGGTCAACTAAGAACCGGTTTGAAGAGTTTGTCCATGAACTTTTGGGAGAAGTAGTCAGACGCGGTACATCGGTATAGGGATTTTCAGGAGTCCAACGATCTAACATATCTACGCTCCAACCAGTGCCTGTAGGTCCTTGGCTCATCAATGAAACTTTATCCCCATTATAGATTTTACCACCAATGGAATAAGAGAATAAGAATGATAATGTAAAATCCTTGAATGAGAGATCTGATTGAAGACCGCCGGTCCAGTCGGGTAATGAATTGCCGCATTTTACTTTGTCGTCCGGGGTGGTTGATGAATAGTCTTCTGTGGTTATCTTTTCTCCGTTGGTATTGTAACGATACCACGTAGGATTACCATTTTCAGGATTGACACCAGCCCATTCTACTAAATAGAAGTCATATAATGATCCTCCTTTCACCCATTTCTTGTTGCCACTCCACATTTCTTCGGCAGGCAATGAGGTTATTTTGTTTTTATAGGTAGTAGCATTAAAAGAAAGTTTCCATTTCCAATCTTTAGTCATGATAGGATATCCTGAGATTTGGAATTCCCATCCATAATTTTTGATAGCACCAATATTTTCGTCCATACTTGAGAAGCCTGAAGATGGAACTAAGTCTTTAGAGAATAATAAATCTTTGGAACGACGTTCAAAATATTCGATTGTACCATTTAGACGATTGTTCCAGAAACCAAAATCCAAGCCGATATTAGTATTTAGATTGGTTTCCCATGATAAATTAGGAGTTGCCAGACGATAAGCGTGCAAACCGGATTCACCGAGGTTATTGCGTATGGAATAGAGCGCCTGATACGCATAATAACCTACCTGGTCATTACCTTGTGCTCCGTAGCTGGCACGCAATGACAAATTGGATAGCCAGTCTGATGTGTCCTTCATAAATTCTTCCTGCATGATTTTCCAAGATGCGCCGACTGACCAGAAAGTACCCCAACGATGATCCGGATGGAAACGGGAAGAACCGTCAGAACGGACAGAAGCCGATAAGAAGTATTTTTGATTGTACGAGTATTCAGCACTTCCAAAGAAACTTAACAGCTTGTATTGGTCACTGTTTCCGCCAAAATCACCTAAAGAGGAAGCTGCGTCGGGCTCATAAAATCCATCCATGATGACTTTGCTGCGGCTTCCGCCGAAATTGGAAGTGTTATATTCGTAATACTCCTGACCGGCCATCACACGGATATCATGTACATCATTGAACGTGTGTTGATAATTAATGACATTATTAAAAGTCATGCCTGTAGTGCGGTAGTTGTATTTGCTTACACTGCCACCACTGATAGAACCTGTACCGTAAGTAGGATTGGTGTAGTCATGATTTGTTTTGTTGTTATAGTCAATGTTCAAAGACATCTTGTAAGCAAGCTCTTTGATAGGAGTTATTTGGATAAAACCACGTAAAGAGGCAGCATCACGTTTTATCTCGCTTTTATCGTGTGGCATGGAAGCCAGCAGATTATATTTTGCATACGAGTTCGGGCGATACTCACCATAATCGAACATACGGTTACCATTTTCGTCCAACAGGTATGCTCCGGTTGCCAAATCGCGTTGATATACCGGATAGAAAGATGGTACCGAACGGGCAAACATGACCACATTGGAAATGGTAGAGTCATCTTGCTTGGGATAGTCTTGAACAGAATGAGTTCCTGATACGTTCAATCCGATCTGTAACCATTTGCGGATATCTGAAGTCACGTTGGCGCGGAGAGTATAGCGTTTGAAACCAGAGCAGATATAAGCACCTTGGTCATCCATGTAACCTGCTGAAACAAAGTACTTGGAGGTTTTGCTACCACCACTTACGCGTACATTTAAATCTGTATAGTGCGCATCTTGTGAAAGGGCGTCGTCCCAGCTGTCGTCCCATAATGGTTTGGCGCCTGCTACCAGTTTTCCGTCATGGCCGATTGGTTCAGGATAAGCACTGCCATAAGGATTGATGCCTAGATTGCCTGTAACATTGCTTGATGCCCATACAGCAGCTTCTTCGGCAGAGTAACCGTTGTCCATACGATAGTTACGCATGGCTTCCCAATATAATTCATAATATTGGTTTGTATTCAACTGGTCGTAGTCTGCCCGTGCACGGCTTGAAAAACCATATTTGGCAGATAATTCAACGGTGGGTGCGCTATCTTTATTTCCTTGTTTGGTGGTGATCATAATTACGCCGTTTGCTGCACGTGAGCCATATAATGCAGCGGAAGCTGCATCTTTCAATACAGTGATTGACGCAATATCTGAAGATGCTATGGAGGAAAGAGCACCATCGTAAGGAACACCATCAACCACATAGAGGGGATTGGTTGAAGCGTTTACAGAACCAACTCCACGAATCAGGATCGTGGCGTCTGATCCAGGCTGACCGCTGGAGGAAAAAGACTGTAAGCCAGCTACAGTTCCTTGCAGTGCTTTTGATACACTACTGACCTGTGCTTTTTCAATAGTGCCGGCGGCAATATAGCTTGCAGACCCTGTAAATGTGGATTTTTTGGCAGTACCGTAAGGAACAGTTATCACTACCTCATCTACCATTTGGGCTGCTTCCTTTAATTCTACGTTAATCACTTTGCGTCTGTTTACCGGTATGGTTACTGTTTCATAACCTACAAAAGAGAAGATCAGGCTTTCGTTACCATTAACCTGAATCTGATAGCTGCCATCAATGGAAGTGATGGTACCGCGAGTTTGTCCTTTTACAGCTACTGTGACACCAGGCATCTCTTCGCCTCCTGCGGTGACTTTACCAGTTACTGTAATTTCTTGTGCATATGTAATCATGCAGAATAGCAAGCTACATAATAATGAAGAAAATCTGTTCATATAAACTTGGCTTTTATTAGGGGTTTGTACATTGCCATTTTTCAGGCATTATATATTGAACTCTCTTTCTAAAATTGTGATACTACCTTTTTTATCATTATCATATTTCCTAATAGTGGTTTTATGGCCATCCAAACCTCATTAGGGTCTCTTTTTATTTTTGTATTTTATAATTGTTATATTCAATAAGGATCGCAAATATATGTATTTTGATTTAAATAGGATAATATATTTTAATATTTTTTATGGTGAACCTGTTGAAAGTCAAAACTATACGGAATTTTATTAACGTAGTTAAAATAGGAATTGTCTTATTTAAATATTGGGCGGATAGATCAAATCTATTTGTTTATCGCATTCCTGTGTGTTGATTTGTTTAATTTGATTTCAACAGTAAATCTACTTGAATATCAAAATGAATAAAAATATTTTTTAGACATATTTTATTGCTTGTTGTATGTTTATTCGTTTGTGGACTATTCGTTTTTCAGTCGGAAAAGTATCGTTTGCAGAGAGGAGATATAGTAAATTAAGGTAAGATAGGAAGGATTTCGCCTAAAATGTCTATCTTTGCAATCCAATAACAAATAAGTGTACGTACATATTATGAATATAGAAGAAAAACTCACCACGTCCATTATCAGCGCTATCAAAACGTTGTACGGACAGGATGTACCCGGAAAAATGGTACAACTGCAAAAGACTAAGAAAGAGTTTGAAGGACATCTTACTTTGGTTGTTTTCCCTTTTCTGAAAATGTCTAAGAAGGGGCCTGAACAGACCGCACAGGAAATAGGCGGATACCTGAAAGAGCATGCTCCCGAATTGGTTTCAGCCTACAATGCAGTGAAGGGCTTTCTTAATTTGACAATTGCTTCGGATTGTTGGATTGAACTTTTGAATTCTATTCAGGCTGCTCCCGAATACGGTATTGAAAAGGCTACGGAAAACTCTCCGTTGGTGATGATTGAGTATTCTTCTCCCAATACAAACAAGCCGCTTCATCTGGGTCACGTCCGTAACAACCTGTTGGGAAATGCCTTGGCAAATGTCATGGCGGCAAATGGCAATAAGGTGGTCAAGACCAATATTGTGAATGACCGTGGTATCCATATCTGTAAGTCCATGCTGGCCTGGTTGAAATATGGTAACGGTGAAACACCTGAATCATCGGGTAAGAAGGGGGACCATTTGATTGGTGACTATTATGTAGCTTTTGACAAGCATTACAAGGCTGAGGTAAAGGAACTGACAGCTCAGTATCAGGCTGAAGGCTTGAATGAAGAAGAAGCTAAGGCTAAGGCAGAGGCAAACTCTCCTCTGATGCTGGAAGCTCGCGAGATGCTCCGTAAGTGGGAGGCGAATGACCCTGAGATCCGTGCCTTGTGGAAGAAGATGAATGACTGGGTATATGCCGGATTCGATGAAACGTATAAGATGATGGGAGTTAGTTTCGATAAAATTTATTATGAATCGAATACCTATCTGGAAGGTAAGGAGAAAGTGATGGAAGGACTGGAAAAAGGTTTCTTCTACCGGAAAGAGGATAACTCTGTATGGGCTGATTTGACTGCCGAAGGACTGGACCATAAGTTGCTTCTTCGCGGTGACGGTACTTCTGTTTATATGACCCAGGATATCGGTACTGCCAAATTACGTTTTCAGGATTACCCCATCAACAAGATGATTTATGTAGTGGGTAATGAACAAAACTATCATTTCCAGGTACTTTCTATCTTGCTCGACAAATTGGGTTTTGAATGGGGCAAAGGATTGGTTCATTTCTCATACGGTATGGTAGAGCTGCCCGAGGGCAAAATGAAAAGTCGTGAAGGTACAGTAGTGGATGCGGATGATTTGATGGAAGCAATGATTGAAACTGCTAAGGAAACTTCTGCTGAATTAGGTAAATTGGACGGCCTGACCCAAGAAGAAGCCGACAATATTGCCCGTATTGTTGGTTTGGGTGCTTTGAAATATTTTATCCTGAAGGTGGACGCACGTAAGAATATGACTTTCAACCCGAAAGAATCGATAGATTTCAATGGCAATACAGGACCTTTCATTCAGTATACGTATGCCCGTATCCAGTCTGTATTACGCAAAGCGGCTGAAGCAGGTATCGTTATTCCCGAAATCATTCCAGCGGGTTTGGAACTGAGCGCAAAAGAAGAAGGTTTGATTCAGATGCTGGCTGATTTTAAATCGGTTGTCAAGCAGGCAGGCTCAGACTATAATCCTTCCATTATAGCAAACTATGCATACGATTTGGTGAAAGAATACAACCAGTTCTATCATGATTTCAGTATTCTGCGTGAAGAAAACGAAGCGTTGAAAGTCTTCCGTCTGGCATTGAGTGCCAATGTGGGCAAGATTGTGAAGACAGCAATGGGCTTGCTGGGTATTGAAGTGCCTGAACGTATGTAAATGGCAAAGAAACAGAAATATTATGTAGTATGGAAAGGTGTCAATCCGGGAGTTTATGACTCCTGGACTGACTGCCAGCTACAGATAAAAGGTTATGATGGCGCACAATACAAGTCATTCGAGACCAAAGAGGAGGCGGAACACGCCTTGGCTTCTTCCGCTTTTCATTATATAGGCAAGAATGCTGTTAAAAAAGAAGATACTCCTAAACAACTTCCCGAGAACTTTGATATGAACTGCCTGGCTGTGGATGCCGCTTGCAGTGGAAATCCCGGACCGATGGAATATCGGGGCGTTTATTTGCTTACGGGACAGGAGGTTTTTCATTTCGGTCCTGTTTATGGAACGAATAATATTGGAGAGTTTCTTGCCATTGTCCATGCCTTGGCATTGATGAAGCAGAAGAATATCAGTATGCCTGTTTACTCGGACAGCCGTAATGCGTTGAGCTGGGTGAAACAGAAGAAATGTAAAACTAAACTAGAGCGGACTCCTCAGACGGAGAAACTTTTTCAAATGATAGAACGAGCCGAAATTTGGCTGAAAGAAAATAAATATACCACACCTTTATTGAAGTGGGAAACCGACCGATGGGGAGAGGTTCCGGCTGATTTCGGACGGAAATAATAAAGAACTGAAGATATGAAAAAGAGGATTGCTTATATCAGCTTGTACTTTTTTACGGTCTTACTGATATTTATTCTACAGAAACCATTATTCATGCTCTATAATGGTTCCATTGAAAAAGGATTCGGGTTTGCCGATTATATGCAGGTAATGGTTCATGGCGCCAGTCTTGATGCCGCTACGGCGGGGTATCTTACTGCATTTCCATTCTTGTTGGTACTGATAAGTATTTGGTTTAGGAAATTCCCTTTGAAAAAAATACTTTACGGGTATTATATTTTGGCTGCCGCGCTTATTTCTATCATTTTTGTGGTAGATATGGCATTATACACATTCTGGGGATTTAAACTGGACGCATCTGTTTTTCTTTATATCGATTCACCGAAGGAAGCTTTGGCGAGTGTTTCCGTCGGATTTATCTTGCTGAGGGTTCTTGCCATCTTGTTACTCATAGCCCTGAATAGTTGGGTCTTGCTGAAAATCACGCCTTCCGTTTTGACCGCCACCCGGAAACGGATAGCGGGAACTGCGGGAATGCTGTTATTAGGAGGTGTGCTTTTCATCATTATACGTGGTGGTGTAACGGAATCCACTTCTAATATAGGGCAAGTATATTTCAGCAACGAACCTTTCTTGAATCATTCGGCGGTCAATCCCGATTTCAGTTTGTTGTCTTCTATGGGTAAATCCCAGGATTTTGCATCAGAGTTCAATTTCTTTGATGAAGAGAAGCGGGCTGCATTGTTTGACGGACTTTATCCTACAACAGATGGGGATAGTATTATTCAAGTCCTGAATACCAAGCGTCCCAATATTCTTATTATTTTGATGGAAGGTTTTGGAGGTGCTTTTGTAGAACCTTTAGGCGGTCTTCCTGATGTGACACCCCACTTTAACCGTCTGTCAAAGGAAGGGGTCTTTTTTACAAACTGTTATGCCAATAGTTTCCGTACCGACCGTGGAACAGTCTGTACTTTCAGCGGTTACCTTGGATTGCCTACGGCATCGGTAATGAAAATTCCTGCCAAGAGCCGTACGTTGCCTGCTATAGCTGAAGGATTGTCCAAGGCGGGTTATAAAACAGATTTCCTGTATGGAGGTGATATCAACTTTACCAATATGAAGAGTTATCTGCTGAGTACCGGTTATCAGCGTCTTACAGCCAATACAGATTTCTCATTGGCCGAACAGACCAGTAATGCCTGGGGAGTGAATGATGATATTACTTTTGAATATTTATATAATCAGTTAAGAAACCGGAAGGAAGAAGGGCCTTGGCATACTGCGTTTCTGACACTTAGCAGTCATGAACCTTTCGAAGTTCCTTATCACCGGCTGGAAGATAAAATTCCCAATGCCTTTGCTTATACAGATGAATGTCTGGGTAAGTTTATTGACCGGTTGAAGCAGACTCCCGCATGGAAAGATCTTTTAGTTATCTGCCTTCCCGATCATGGTTTCTATTACCCGCGTGAGGGGTCTAATGCGATGCCTCGTTTTTATCATATTCCCTTGTTATGGTTAGGTGGAGCGGTAAAACAGCCTATGCAGGTGGACAAGATTATGAATCAGACCGATTTGGCAGCCACTTTGTTGGGGCAGCTTGGGCTGGAACATACTGCATTTACGTTTAGCCGTAATGTATTGGGAAGTGATTATAAGTATCCTTTTGCCTTTTATAGTTTCAATAATGGGTTCTCATTCAGAGACAGTACAGGGGTGACGGTGTTTGATAATAATTCCGGCAGTATTCTTTTTGATGAGCCTGAAGCTGACGAATCCCGTCTGGATAAGGGTAAGGCGATATTGCAAACCGTTTATGATGATTTAGGGAACAGATAGTAAAACTTGGACGCGGACTATATGAATCAGTATGGAATTCATATAGTCCGCGTCCCAATCGGTGCAGAATCTGCCGGATATAACTATTTCCGTTTCTCGTTGAACTTGTACATGATTACCGTATTGCGTAAGTCGCAACTTCTGTAATCTGTATGGAAGACCTCTTCCAGCTGATATTTTGCATTGTAATTCTTTAAAAACTCCTCTTGTGCATTTGCAGAAAGTATGACATACCCTTCTTGCGGATTTTCCAGTGTGAAATTCCGCATTTGGTTATTCATATAATAATTTGTACAATAAAACCGTATCATTCTGTCTGTATATGAATAAACGACTCCTTCAGGCACCTGTTTTCTGATATCTTCTGCCAGATGCTTATCGGATTTTACAGCTAGTATTGTTGGCTGATATACCCCGTCTAAAGCGACAAACAGGCAAAGAACACAACCGGTGATTCCATAGAGGAGTGACCCCGTACTACTTTTTTTGATAACCAGCCTTAATGTACAGATGGCAGCCACTACCGGCAATACTATAATCAGCCATTTGGAAATAGAAAAGGACGTGCTTTCCAAAGCTTGCATAAACGCTATGTTTTCGGCAGCATGACGTCCGTTGCCCCATATGCTGTCCGGTATCATCTGACAGCGTACAGCAAAAAACACCGCGGTGAGTAACAAACAGAGCGAGGCGAAGATATAAGCCGATATTTTGAACACTTTCGCCCCTTTTTGCATTAACGCCTCCAGATACTGGGCAATCAGTACAGCCATAAATGGATAGATAGGCAACAAATAGACGCTGCGTTTGCTTTTAGGAATACAATAGAAGACAAAAATAGCGATAATCACTATCCAGATAAACAGCTGTATGGGGGATTGTGAGCGGATGTTATCCCAAACCTTCCTGATGCGTCCGGTGAAAGAGTTTCCTGCGGGCAGCAGGTGCATTTCATTCCATTTCAGTCCGAATAGTGAGATAAGCAAGACCAATGTCCAAGGTATCCACCCCCATATAATGGTCAGGAAGTTATACCATAAAGGATTGTGATGCGACGGGTATGACATTTTGCCGACAAAGCGTCCGGTGTTTTCCTCCAGCATCAGGTCCATAAACGGCTGTCCTCCCTGTAGCCAGGCCGCATAAAACCAGATTCCCAATGGAATAAGGGAAAGCAGCCCGATTCCGAATAAGGAAAGGAAAGTCTTGCCGAATGAGCGTCCCCGTATCAGCTGGTAAATACCGATACACATACAGGGGAATATAGAACCCACAGGTCCTTTGGTCAGCGTGCCGCATGCCATCAGCACGACAGCCGTCCAAGGTATTCCCTTGCAGCCTTTTTCGTCCCAGCGAAATAGTAAGCAAAGTGAGATGACGATGAAGGAAACCTGTAGCATATCCAGCCTGCAAGCCACCGCCGCCCGGTGCACTTCGAATGAAGTGAGCAGTAAAAGGGAGGTAATGACTGCTGTCTTTGTATCCTTATAGCGGGCTACGAATCCGAAAAACACGAACTGCATAGCTAGAAAAGCGATAGCGGACGGCAGACGGGACGAGAATTCGCTCACCCCTCCGAAAATGGCGGAAATAGCTGCAATAGACCAATACAGGAAAGGAGGTTTATAGGCGATGTCTGTTCCGTAGTTCAAAGGCAATATCCAGTTGCCGCTTTCCAACATCGAGTATGCCACAATTGCTTCGCGCGGTTCCCCTTTAGAGTAAAAAATAGTTTCTCCCAAAAAGGGGATTATTACAAGTGTGCTTAGTAAGGCTATGAACCAAAATGCTTTTTTCTTGTCTGACATATATTTTTCGGTCTTTTATATTTACTGTCGCAAAAGTACGAATAATTCTTTAGTAATACCTAACTTTGCATTTTAAATCAATGAAAATGAATAAACTGAAACAGATACCCGAGTTCCTGCGATTTGTAATGGTAGGCCTTTTTGCTACAGGGCTGCACTTATTTTGTCTTGCAAAAATTCATTCAGGTCAATGTAGCCTATACCTTGGGATATGTGCTGAGTTTTGTTGCCAACTTTTATCTTACGGCTTATTTTACTTTCGGGCAGCCTCCTTCCTGGAAGAAAGCTTTTGGCTTCGGGGGGGCACATCTGACAAATTATCTGATACATATCGGATTGTTGAATCTCTTTCTGCGGTTGGGTTTTTCCCGTCCGTTGGCTCCCATCCCAGTGTTTCTCATTGCCATTCCGGTAAATTTTTTATTAGTGAGGTTTGTTTTCAAACAAAAGTAATATCTTTGAGGAGTCTTTATGATAGTGAAGAATGATATGAAGAAAGTGACTCTTTTGATTCCGGTATATAATGAGGAAGCGATGCTGCCCACTCTGTATCAACGTTTGATAGAGCTTGTCAACCGCAATGCCGTTTATGAGTGGGAAATCCTGTTTGTCAATGATGGCAGCAGCGACACTACGCTGGAATGCCTCCGCCGGCTGAGGCAGCAGGACAAGCGGGTGAATTATGTCAACCTTTCGCGTAACTTTGGTAAAGAGGTAGCCATGCTGGCGGGTTTTGATTACGCCACCGGCGATTGCTGCGTTGTGATGGATGCTGATTTGCAGGACCCTCCGGAACTGGTAGACCAGATGCTGGAATATTGGGAAGAAGGATATGATGACATTTATGCCAAACGGCGTACCCGTGGCGAGGAAAGCTGGTTGCGTCGTCAGTTCTCTCTGGCTTTTTATGGTATACTTCAGCGGATGAGCCGTATTGATATTTTGCCCAATGTGGGCGATTTCAGGCTTCTGGACCGTCGTTGTGTGCTCACGTTGCGTCGTCTGCGCGAATGCGAGCGTTATACAAAAGGATTGTTTTGCTGGATAGGCTATCAGAAGAAAAGCATTGAATTTGATCGCGGAGACAGGCTGATGGGCCATTCCTCCTGGAACTTTCTCAAGCTGTTGAATCTGGCTGTCGAAGGGATAACCTCTTTCTCTATCGCCCCTTTGCGCATCGCCACGGTATGCGGAGTGCTCTGTTCAATCTCCAGTTTTATTTATGCCATTTATTTTCTGATAAAGACCGTGCTTTATGGTGATGAAACGGCCGGCTTCCCCACTTTGATCATTGTCATGCTCTTTTTAGGTGGCATCCAGCTTTTCTCTTTGGGAATTATAGGAGAGTACGTGGGGCGCATTTTCAAGGAGACCAAAGGCCGTCCTACCTACATAGCCTCTGATTATAACGAGGAGAAGTTGGGGTATGACCGTTAAGGAAGGCAAGGCGGTGAAACCCGTCCCACCTTATTGTCCGTTAGCTTTATTGACAGTCTTGTGCTCTTTTACCAGATACTCCGCACTCTGCAATGTGGAGAAACAGTATTTTTTCATCATGTAGAATGTACTGTCCTCCCCTGTTACAAGTTGCAAGGCATTTCCTTGCTTCTTATATTTGAATTCCTGCCGGTCATGTGGAGAATAAATATATAGGTGGGTTGTATCTGTAGCCGCTATCAAATTATCGGCGGAGAAATAGACATACGGGCGTTGTTCTGTTAACAAATTTATGCCGAAGTCGTTTTGGGTATAACTCATGTTCAGCAGTCCGAGTAAAGTCGGTGCCACATCAGTCTGGCCGCCCGGCTCTTGTCTGATTTCGGGCTTGATGCCTTTTCCGTAAATCATTAGTGGGACATGGTTGTAGGATTGTGGTATTTCACAGTCCGGACTTCCTACCAATTTCCCATGGTCACCCAGCAAAACAAAGATTGTATTTTCAAACCAGGGTTGTTTGCGTGCTTCTTGCATGAATTGCCGGATGGCCCAGTCCGCGTATTCCACAATCTGATCTTCAAGCTTTGTGCTGTGTGGTTTGAAATAGTCAGGTATCACATACGAGGGATGGTTGCTGATAGAAAGCAATACGGTAAAGAAAGGTTGTCTTTCTTCTGCTCTTTTGTTCAGAATGGGCAAGGCATATTGATATAGGAAATCGTCTTGTACACCAAAGCTGTTAACGACTTTATCCTTTGGGTAGTTTTCTTGTGCATATATTTCATCAAATCCGTTAGTGCGGAGAAAAGCGTTCATATTATCGTATTGTGATTCGTGCGTCATGAAGAACAGGTTCCGATAGCCATTATCCTTTAATACGGTGGGCAACCCCGAATAGACAGGTACCACTGCTCCTTTCATGGCATTCCGTTTCATGATGGCAGGGAAAGAGTAGAGGGTGGCATACATTCCGTGGTTGGTATGTATGCCCGCTGAATAAAAATGGTCAAAACTGAGAGATTCCAGATAAAGGCTGTCTAGGAAAGGAGTCAGTTTTTTGGTAGATCCGAAATGCTCCATCAAGTTGGCCGACATCGATTCCATGAAAATAAGAACAACATTCTTTTGTGTAGGGACGGCTGCGCATTTCACTTCACGTGCAATGGGGGAGATGCCTTCTATTCCTTTTCTTTGCAATATACTTTGCATATTGGTTATTGCCTCCTGTTCCGGCATCAGGTGAAGATAGCGGTTTTCCTTACGGTTATCATCCAGTGTGCTGGTAAGTAGATTAAAGACAGGATTAACCCCTAGCTGATTCAGGAATGGATCGGTACAATAGTATGCTTGACTTACCCTGATGGGGTTATATCCCATGCGTCCCCGTATTCCGAATAGACAAAGTCCTATACAAACAGCACCGGCGGCGAATATACATAGGCGGTTTATCGGGCTGATGGAAGTAGATTTCGAATTGATGAGATGATAGAAATAAGAAGATAACCGTAGTACACTTCCTGACAGCAGAAGAATAGATATCAGTCCTAGAAAAATAGGGAAATAGAACGATGTCTCACCCAATACCATTCCGGCAGTAGTGGCTCCATATCCGAACCAATTGTAAATGGAAGAATTGATTGTTTTAAAAAAATAGGAGAAATAAGGGATGTTGGCTGCCGAAATAATGAACGACAGTGAATAAAATAGGATGAAAAAGATAGAGATAAATCTGAATACCCACTTGGAGTGATAGTTGCAGAGAGCGGTTATCCATAAAATGACTAATGGTAACAGCAATATGTAGCAAGCTATAACATTGTCAAACCATAGCCCTTTTATAAATGCAGTGGCTTGCATGAGAAAGTTGTTTTGTATATCGGGAGGAAACTGATAATCTATTGAGGTGAACAGGAAAAGCCGGAACAGGAAGAAAAAAAGTAAAGCAACTATATGTATGATTAATAAGTAAAGTAAAGAAAGAGTAAACTGTTGGATAAGCTTAGCCTGATTCTTACATGCTGTTACAGATTGCTGCATGAGTGAACGGAGATATTTCATTTGTTTTAGTAAAGTTTGCATTTGTTTGAATCAATCCGGATGATTGACAACAAAGGTAAACAGAATTTTAGAAATATCAAAAGAGGGTATGCCAAAAGTAAAATAGGCTGCCAATTTGTTCACTTTAGGGGCAGATATGTGAGTCCGCCCGAAAATATGGGCAAGCAGTTTCCGTTTCTTATCCTATTTCTCGGGAAGGAGTAAGGCGGTCTCGTTTCATAGTCAGAACAAAAGGACAGAATAGCCGTGCTATCCGGTTGAGGCGCTCCAGACGTCCGTCTTTCTGCGTTCCGTTTAATTTCTGCCGGAGGAGTTCCCATAATTGCAGTTTTACCCGGTCTGTTGTGCTTAGTTTGGCAATGCGGTTGTAAAGCATTCCCCTTCGTATGCACCGTTTGTATCTGCTCAGGTGGGTAAGGTGTTGTTCCATAATGCGTACTATCTCAATATCTTCGCTCTTACCCCCTCCGTTGTTTTCAGCTTTGACGGTAACTTTCTGGTTATGTTGTCTGAAGTAGTTCAGTACTTCATATCTTTCTATAATGTCTCCTTGCATTGCCATATAAAACCAGAACAGCCAGTCGCCGCTGTAGCGCATTTGCAGACATTGTTCCATATTTTGGGCATTTACCATGCTTTTTCTGAAAATGGCCGAGCTTGCATTGGCTATATAGCTGCGCCAGTAAAGGTTATGTTCGGCATAAGTCTTCCCATTGAATACGGCGTATGGAGGTATGGCAGATTTCCATTTGTTCATGTCGTAACTCAGCACATTACCGTCTTTATCAATATACTTGGAACCGGCAAAGCATACGGCGGCTTGTTGGTATTTCTCCATTAAAGGAACTACTTTCTCTAAAAAAGTAAGCTCACACAAGTCATCGGCTTCGGCTATCCATATATATTTTCCTTTGGCTAATTGCATGCCTTTAAACCATTGTTTAAATGGATTTCCGGTGTTGTGTTCGTTTAATAGAATATGGCTCACTTTGGCATGGTCTTGATAATCCGATAATACCTCTTCGCTACCGTCTGTTGAGGCATCATCAAGTAAAATCAGTTCGATATTCTGATAGGTCTGTTGCAGAATACTCTGAATTCGTAGATTGAGGTATCGTTTATAATTATAATTAGGTACCACTACACTGACCAAGGGAAGTGCATTCATGCTTTATTGTTAAGTTAGTTCTTGTTTTATTTCTACAAAAATACTATTATGCAACTAAATAAGCAAGGTCATTTGGGGCTTTTTTTGCATAACCTCATTTTTTCTATCAATCGTTCTGTTTATAACAAATATTAACGAATTTATATGCAGTGTTTTTGAAATTTCCGCATTAAATAGTACATTTGAGAGTGCTAAAAACTTATAACTATGAATGTTGTTTAACTGAATTAATGAAATTAAGGTTATGTTTGTGAAAAAAGATGATTTGCTATCCATGTTGATATCATTTATATACGAGAAAAAGGTATATGTAACAAGTGTAAATTCTATTACAAAGTATAAGATATTGGGGTTTACTGTTGTTAAACATATCAAGTCTGATACTTATGTCAGGAATGTTTTTTTTAAAATATTTCGCACTACTAGATATTTTACAGAACAGGAGCAGAGTTTGGATTTTTCTTCCAGACATTTTGATGTTGTTGATCTTTCGATGGATCAGGATAAAAAGCCATTAGTTAGTGTTATTGTACCGAATTATAATCATGCTCCTTATTTGAAGGAACGTTTGGATTCAATTTATCAACAAACTTATCAGAATATAGAAGTTATATTGTTGGATGACTTTTCTTCAGATAATAGTGTGGAAGTGTTAAAACAATATGCTAGGAAATATCCTCATAATACTCGTTTGATTGTGAATGAAGAGAATTCAGGAAAGGTTTTTCGTCAATGGAATAAAGGCTTGAGCTTGGCTAAAGGAGAGTTGATATGGATTGCTGAGAGTGATGATTATTGTGATGTGAATTTTTTGGATGAGGTGGTAAAGGCTTTTGTTCATCAGTCGGTTATGCTTTCTTTTGCACATAGTGTGTTTATGCAAGATGGAAAAAAGATTTGGACATTGGAGCAATATTTACATGATCTGCCTGTATCATTCGAATCATCTTTTATTATGCCAGCTCATACTATTGTGAATGAGGCCTTTGCTATAAAGAATATTGTTCCTAATGTGAGTAGTGCTGTTTTTCGTAATGTAGGTGCAATCTCTGATGAAGTGACAACTCTTTGGGAGAAGATGTCATTGTGTGGAGATTGGTTGTTTTATTTATGGCTGATCAAGGGGGGAACTATAAGCTATACTAATAAAGTCAATAATTATTATAGGATTCATTCAAAAAGTACTTCATTGAGGATTCAGAGAACGTTAGATTATTATATTGAAACTTATAAGATTTCAGATTTTATAGCCCGTAATTATGCTGTAGACATATCTGTATTTAAATTAGTTGAGAGTAATCTCATTCAACATAGTAAGGAACAGAACTGTATTAGTGTAGAGGAGGTGAAAAAGGCATACAATGTGTCGGATTTGGAGAAGAGCGTAAAAAAGCGAAATTTAAATGTTTTGGTTTGTAGCTATGGAATGATGCAAGGAGGTGGAGAGATATTCCCGATTTATTTGGCAAATGAACTGAAGAGACAGGGATTGGCTGTTACTTTTATTGATGTCAGATTAGGTAAATATGATGAAGAAATAAGAAAGAAACTAAATCGGAATGTTCCGTTAATTGAATTGAGTCATGTTCGTTATTTGAAAAAGACAATATCGCTATTGGGGGCGGATATAATTCATACGCATGAGGGAAGTACAGATAAGGCAGTTGCTCATGTAATACGGAATAAAGAGCAAATGTGTAAACATATAATTACCCTTCATGGAATGTATGAAGCTATATCGAAAGTAGATTTGGAGGAGATTTTAAAAAGTGTATTATATAGTTGCTCTTGTTTTGTGTATATTGCAGATAAAAATTTAGTTCCTTTTAAGGAAGTCAATCATCCTATAAAATTGACTAAGATAGGTAATGGATTGCCTATAGTTCCGATTAAAAAACATAATCGGGTAGAATTCGGTATAGGAGAAGATGATTTTTGTATAGCACTTGCTAGTAGAAGTTTGTTTGCAAAAGGGTGGTTAGAAGCAATAGAAGCTGTAAAAATAGCAAATTCTCAATCAACTAGGCCTATCCATTTATTGTTGATTGGTGATGGAGAGTGCTATGACTACTTAAAAGAGAAAGAATTGCCTTCTTATATACATTTATTGGGTAGAAAAGGTGATGTAAGAAATTATTTTGCTATGGCTGATTTGGGTTTACTTCCTTCTAGGTTTAAAGGTGAAAGTTTTCCTTTGGTATTGATAGAATGTTTTATGAGTGGGATACCGGTTGTTGCCAGTGATATAGGTGAAGTGAAGAATATGATTACGGCTGAGGATGGAAAGATGGCCGGAGTTTTGTTTGAACTTGTTGATTGGAAAGTTCCTGTCGAAGAATTGGCACGGATTCTATTACACTTAGCAACAGATAGAAAAACTTATCAAAGTTTGAAGAATACGGTAAATAATGTGGTAATGAAATTTAATATAACTTATACAGCTGAACAATATATCAATATTTATAAGGAAGCTTTAAAGGTTGATGTAAATTGTGGAAAATAAGAGAATATCGGCTTATACAATCTTTGGTGGTTATGTCTTTTTTCTTACCTTTGCGGCATTATATATAATTGATAATTATGCTGAAACAGTTCTTTAGTTTGTTGAAGCGGTATATTCTTCCATACCGCAAATATTTAACATGGGCATTGATACTGAACTTTCTGTCGCAATGGCTTAATGTGTTCTCATTTATGGCGATCGTGCCGATTTTGAATATTTTGTTCAAAATTGACTCTAAGTCTTATGAATACATTCCTGTGGATATTCATAATCTGAATAAAGATGTACTCGTTAATAATGCTTATTATTTTGTAAGTAATTTTGTTGCGACTAATGGTGCATTTTATACGTTAGCCTTGATGGGGGGAGTGCTTATTTTTATGACTATGTTGAAAACTGCCGGTTATTTTGCTTCTTCAGCAGTTATGGTACCTTTACGTACAGGTATTGTAAGAGATATCCGTATTCAGGTTTATAATAAAGTGTTAAGTCTTCCTTTGAGCTTTTTTTCAGAAGAACGTAAAGGAGATATCATAGCCCGTATGAGTGCGGATGTTACGGTGGTGGAGAACTCGTTGACCAGTTCCATCGATATGCTTATCCGTAACCCCATTGCTCTTTTGGTTTGCTTTGTTACTTTGTTTTCTGTAAGTTGGCAAATGACACTTTTTGTTATCTTTATTTTGCCTCTGACGGGCTGGATTATGGGGGTTGTCAGCCGGAAGCTGAAAAGGCAGTCCTCTGCCGCACAAGCACAGTGGGGTGATATAATGTCCCAATTGGATGAAACATTAGGAGGGCTGAGGGTAATAAAGGCATTTATAGCCGAAAATAAGATGTCAGCTCGTTTTTCTAAGACCAATAATGATTTCCGTGATGCGATGAACGAAATGGTGATTCGCCAAAGTTCAGCTCATCCCATGAGTGAATTTTTAGGTACTTGTGTTATTGTGATTGTTTTGTTGTTTGGGGGAGCTTTGATTTTGAATACGAATTACGCTCCGATGGATGCAGCTACATTTATTTTCTATTTGATTATTCTTTATAGTATTATAAATCCTTTGAAAGAATTTTCAAAAGCTTTTTATAATATCCCACAAGGGTTAGCTAGTATGGAGCGAATTGATATGATCCTGAAGGCTGAAAATCATATTACAGAATTGGCTCAGCCATTACCATTGAAGGCGTTTGAAGACAGATTGGAGTTTAAAAATGTAAGTTTCAGTTATATAGAAGGGCGACCGGTTTTGAACCATATCAATTTGACGGTTCCCAAAGGAAAAACAATTGCACTGGTGGGGCAGTCTGGTTCAGGAAAGTCTACTTTGGTAGACTTAGTGCCGCGTTATCATGATGTGTCGGAAGGGGCATTGCTGATTGACGGTAAGAATGTGAAAGATGTATCCATCCACAGTTTACGTTCTTTAATAGGAAATGTGAATCAGGAAGCTATTCTGTTCAATGATACTTTTTATAATAATATTACCTTTGGTGTGGAGAATGCAACTATGGAGCAAGTGATAGAGGCTGCCAAGATAGCGAATGCACATGATTTTATTATGGAAACAGAAAAGGGATATGATACGATGATTGGTGATCGTGGAGGGCGTTTGTCTGGTGGCCAGCGTCAGCGTGTCAGCATTGCCCGTGCTATTTTGAAGAATCCTCCTATCCTTATATTGGATGAGGCCACTTCAGCCCTTGATACAGAGTCCGAACGCTTGGTTCAGGAAGCTTTGGAACGGTTGATGAAGTCGCGTACTACTATTGCCATAGCTCATAGATTGAGTACTATCAAGAATGCGGATGAGATTTGTGTGCTTTATGAAGGGGAGATTGTAGAAAGGGGTACTCATGATGAATTGATTGCATTGAACGGATACTATAAGAAGTTAAATGATATGCAGGCCTTGTAAAGTGGCCAAATAAAGAATTGGCAATTGTTATTGTTGCAAAGGAAGATTTGAAATCCTGATAGCACATGCAACTACCCCCCGAAAGGAATACTGTGTAAAGATAGTATTCCTTTCGGGAGGTAGTTTTTTTAGTTTTTACATAAGGTTTGGGTGCATATATGCCCTCACTTCATATTTCTGTCCTGTATGTATAGTCAGATGTATATCTTCCTGTCATATATTGTTTCACTTTTTTAAAGAAGGACATTGGGGAGTTTTTTCATCCGTAAGGAATTGTGTGGTTTTAAAATCAGATTCATCCTTAAAATATCTTATCCGCATCCCTAAACATTTCTTGCTGTATGGTTAAGGGTTTTCTTCCTGTTTGTTCTATCTCCGCAAGCCTTTGGAGTTAACTCCATAGCCTTGGGAGATAACTCCAAAGCTTATGGAGATAACTCCAAAGGCTATGGAGATAGAATAGATGCATATAAAAAGGTTTAATCTGGAGATAGAAAAAGCTTATGCAATAGGGCTGACTGCTATACACATCCATTCATTCCCTTATTTATTGGAAGAATTTATAGATAGCCTGTATTATTGATTGTCTTATTTTGAAGGAAAGATAATGAATTCTTTTAAACGTTTTGATCTTTTTCACCGTTGCCATGCCTTCGTTATCCGTCATTCTGTGAAAGTACACACTCTTTATTGCACTTTTGCAAGGAAAAAGTCTGAAAATGCCATACTTTATATCAAGTCGGAGCAGCTTACAGGAAAGAATATATAACTGACAGTAAGTAGGTTATGAGAAATTCTGTTTTAAAATGTAGTGAGGGCATGAGGGTATAAGTGAGAGCAATTTTTTTTATCATCACTACATAAATATCTTATAATTAACTTGTTATATATGTAGTGAGGGCATGAGGGTATAAATGTTCCGAACTTTCTAGTGAGCTGATATATTAAGAATACTTTCGGATGTTATCCAAAGAATAAAATGATACTTTAAGAACAAAGGTTCTCCCCTTTAGGATTCACCTGAAAA
>OAWB01000509.1_pt1 | contig 22697 bp, 25 predicted proteins | sample 1550621 | NCBI WGS metagenome assembly OAWB01 (sample SAMEA2580107, study PRJEB22360) | human gut metagenome | biome: human gut; feature: human-associated habitat; material: faeces | place: Denmark | collected 2008/2010
TATTTCGTCAAAGATGGTCTTTTCCGGGTGCAGGTTGTCCTGGGCCTGGTCATAGTATCCGATGGACACCTGGGAGCCCAGTTTGATCTGTCCTTTGTTTTTTGCCATCTGCTTGCAAATGATCTTTAACATGGTGGTTTTTCCAGTACCGTTGGCGCCGATCAGCGCCACACGTTCTCCCCGGAAGATTTCAAAATCGATATCGGAAAACAACGTATGTGACCCAAAGCTTTTTTCCAGATGTTCCACAGTGAGGACATCATTCCCGCTGACAATGGACGGTTCGATGGAAAAGCGCATTTTCCCGTCAATCTCCATTGGCTTCTCGATCACGTCGATCTTATCGAGCATTTTTTCACGGCTCTCAGCACGGCGGATCGATTTTTCCCGGTTAAACTGTTTGAGTTTTTCGATGACCGCTTTCTGATGTTTGATCTCCTGCTGCTGGTTTTCGTATTCCTTTAACCGAATGGCTTTTACCTGGTCTCTTTTCTGGATAAATGCAGAATAGTTTCCATCAAAGAGCATGGCATGTCCAGCCTCGATCTCCATGACCTTGTTGACGATCTTGTCCAGGAAATACCGGTCATGGGAGACTAAGATCACAGCTCCTTCATAGTGGCTTAGGTAAGTTTCCAGCCACTGAATAGATTCCACGTCCAGGTGGTTGGTGGGCTCATCCAGAAGAAGGATCTCAGGCTTCATGAGCAGAAGCTTTCCCAGGGCAACCCGTGTCTTCTGACCACCGGAGAGAGTTGCGATCTGCTTCTGGAAGTCTTCCTCTTTAAAACCAAGGCCTTTTAAGATACCAGTGATTTCACTTTCATAGGCAAACCCGTTTTTCTGTTCAAATAAATGGGTGGCTCTGGTGTATTCCTCCATCTTATCCTCAAGCTCTTTGCCGCTTAAATGCTTCATCATCTGTTCCAGGGACCGAAGCTTTTTATCCAGTTCGATCACATCTTGCTTGATGGTCAAAAGCTCTTCGTAAATGGTGAGGGAGGAAGTATGGTCCTGGTGCTGTGCGAGATAACCAATCTCGGCATCCTTTTTCTTGTGGATCTCTCCCTCGTCGGGGGTCATCTGATCCATGATGATCTTTAAAAGGGTGGATTTCCCAGCCCCATTTAATCCGATCACGGCAAGACGGTCTTTTTCATTAATATGAAAGGATATTCCTTTCAGGACTTCCTGGTCAACGAAAGTTTTATGTATATTCTGACAAGATAAAACCATAGTGTACTCCTTCAAAACTTCTTAGCAATAAAAATTCTTTATTAGCATAACATAATTTCTGAAAAAACGCACTAAAAGTTTGACAGATATTAGACAATCTTATATAATTTATTTAATTTAGGAAGTTGATAAAATAAGTGGGAGGGTAATAATGTCATCAATGGATAAGAATATATCACCGGCAGTTATAAAGAGATTACCTAGATATTACCGTTATTTGGGAGCCTTGAAAGCAAAGAACATTACAAGGATTTCCTCCAAAGAACTGAGTGAGCGGATGAAGGTGACTGCATCCCAGATCCGCCAGGATCTCAATAATTTTGGAGGTTTCGGGCAGCAGGGATACGGATATAACGTGGAAAATCTTTATGTGGAGATCGGTAAGATCCTGGGGCTTGATAAGAGTAACCAGATGATCATCGTGGGCGCGGGTAATCTCGGCCAGGCACTGGCCAACTATCAGGATTTCAACAACAACAGCATCGGATTCCAGGTGATCGCGCTTTTTGACGTGAATCCGAAACTGATCGGCATCACTGTGCACGGCGTGGAAGTTCACGATATCGATGATATGGAAGAATTTATTAAAAATCATGAGATCAAGATCGCTGCTCTGACACTTCCGCAGGACCAGGCGCCCAAGATCGCCAAAGAGCTGGCATCCTGGGGCATCAAAGGCTTTTGGAATTTTGCGCCGGTGGATCTTACACTGCCGGACAGCGTTACCGTAGAAAACGTGCATCTGGCAGAATCTCTCATGACACTGACTTACAATATCCACAGCCGGGAAGACAACGAAGACACCGGGGAGTAGACGGGAGGAGCGTCATGATCGTGGGAATTGGGACTGATCTTGTTGAGATTGGGCGGATTCAGAAGATGACTGAGAGGAAAAAAGGCCTCAGCCGGATATTTTCAGAATCAGAACTGGCGTACGCGGGCTCAGACAGTACGACTCTTGCTGGGAATTTTGCAGTTAAAGAAGCCGTTTCCAAGGTATTTGGAACCGGCTTCTTCGGATTGGAGCCTTATGAGATCGAAGTGTTACGGAATGAAAAAGGAGCGCCTTATTTAAAACTTTCAGGGAGAGCCAAACAGATGGCTTCGGCTCAAAAGATCACAAAGTTTCATGTGTCAATCACTAATACAGGAGAACTGGCACAGGCTTTTGTCATAGGAGAATGTCTATGAAATATGTATTAAAAAACCAGGAAATGCAGAACGTGGATAAAGAAACAATAGAAGACATCGGAGTGCCGGGCCTTGTACTGATGGAGCGGGCCAGCGAAAAGATTGCTGGCAGGATTAAGGCTTCTGTCCAAAAACAGGACAGGATTCTGTCCGTGGCAGGATGCGGAAACAACGGAGGGGATGCGCTGGCGGCGGCCAGGATTCTTTTGGAGGAAGGCTACTCAGTAGATTTCGCGGTGGTAGGAAATCTTGAAAAGGCATCCAAAGACTTAAAGACCCAGCTGGGCATCTTAAACCGACTGGGTTATGAGGCGGAAACCAGTGTCAACTATAATGATTATGACTGGATCCTGGAGGGGCTGTTCGGTGTGGGGCTTTCCAGAAAGATCTCTGGTTCGTACCGTACTGCCATAGAGGCAATCAATGCAAGCAAAGCCAAGGTAATGTCCGTGGATATTCCCTCAGGCATCAGCGGGGATACGGGAAAGGTCCTTGGGTGTGCTGTCAAAGCGGATGCCACAGTGACGTTTGGAGGCCCAAAAGCGGGGCATCTTCTCTATCCGGGCAAGGATCATACAGGCCGGCTTTTTGTGGAGAGGATTGGTTTCTTTGACCAGACTTTAAAAAAATATGCCCGGGGATTTACTTATGACAGAAAAGATCTTAAAAGACTGCCCAAAAGGACCGCAGATTCCCACAAAGGAACCTATGGGAAGGTCCTGATCGTTGCAGGCAATGAATCCATGTCAGGAGCGGCCTATTTCGCGGCAAAAAGTGCCCTGCGCATGGGCAGCGGGCTGGTAAAGGTGATTTCCCACGCCTCCAACCGCCCGATCCTTCTGTCCATGCTTCCGGAAGTGCTGTTCGGGGCAGAGGAAGATCTAAAAGCTTCTCTTAGATGGTGTGATTGTATTTTATTCGGTCCTGGAATGGGCGTATCTGAGCGGACAAAAAGGCTTTTAGAAACCGTACTGTCCGACGGAACAAAACCACTTGTTCTGGACGCAGACGGTTTAAATACGGTCAGCCATTACAAGCTGCGGATCGATTATCCGGCCGGGTGCATTTTGACACCGCATCTTAAGGAGGCAGCAAGACTGCTGGAGACATCAGCAGAAGAGGTGAAAGAAAACCTGCCTGAAACAGCACATCGTGCAGCGGACCTGTTTCAAAGTGTGGTGGTGCTCAAAGATGCCACAACACTGGTAGTGTCAGCAGATGAGCCTGTTTACTACAACTGCAGCGGAAATCACGGAATGGCCACGGGAGGAAGCGGCGATGTGCTGGGCGGCATCATCACAAGCCTTTTAGGACGGGCCATGGAACCGTTGGAAGCTGCGGCTCTGGGTGTGTACGTCCACGGCCTTGCGGGAGACGAGGCCGCAAAGAGACTTGGATATGACAGTATGCTGGCTTCCGACATCATAGAAGCTCTCAGCAGTATTTTAGGAGGAATCAATGATGAATCAATACTATAGAGTGTATGCAGCCATAGACTTGGATGCGATCTGCCACAATATCAGTGAGATAAAGAACATTGTTGGAACGGACACGAAGATTATGCCGGTGATCAAGGCGGACGGATACGGCCACGGGGCAGTTCCGGTGGCAAAGGCATTAAACAAGATCGGCGTTGACGGGTTTGCAGTGGCGATCATAGAGGAAGGGATCGCCCTGAGGAAACAGGGAATAACAAAGCCCATACTGATCCTGGGTTATACTTCAGAATACCAGTATGCCTCTTTGATTCAGCATGAGATAGAGCAGACGGTGTTTTCCTATGATATGGCGGAGGCAATCTCCAAGTTTGCGGTGACGATGAAAAAAGATGCAAACATACATATCAAGGTGGACACTGGAATGAACCGGATTGGATTTAAACCGACGGAGGAATCCGTTTCGCAGGTGGAGCGGATACAAAAGCTTCCGAATATAAAGATTCAGGGCATCTTCACCCACTTTGCATGCGCGGATGAGGAAGATAAGACATCGGCCAGACATCAGAAGGAGCTATTTGATCAATTTGTGCGGAGTCTTGAGGACAAAGGAATCGAGATCCCGGTCAAGCATGTTTCCAACAGTGCCGCTATCATGGATCTTTGCGACTGCCGTATGGATATGGTGCGTTCCGGGATCATTACCTACGGACTGTATCCCTCCGAAGAGGTAGACAAGTCGGCCATTGATTTGAGGCCGGCCCTTTCCCTGATCAGCCACGTGATCCATGTAAAGGAAGTGGAGCCGGGGGAAGGGGTCAGCTACGGATCGACCTTTGTCACAGAAAGAAAGACTAAGATCGCAACGATCCCGGTAGGCTATGCGGATGGTTATCCCAGGGCACTATCTTCCAAAGGGAGAGTGATCATCCGAGGACAGTATGCACCGATCATCGGGAGAATCTGTATGGACCAGTTTATGGTGGATGTAACGGATATCGAAGGGGTTTGTGTCATGGATCAGGTCACCTTGGTAGGTACCGACGGAGACAAGAACATATCAGTAGAAGAGGCAGCCAATCTGGCGGGATCCTTTAATTATGAATTCGTGTGTGGGATCGGGAAGCGGGTCCCACGGGTGTATTTTCAGGACGGCAAAGCAAAAGAAGCAGTTGACTATCTGGAAGATTAGAAATCCATGTCCTTTACACAGCAAGCCGGAAAACAGGTGAAAATGGAATATATATTGAATAGAACTGAAAGAAATGTTAATACTCTTCATAAACTATTATGAAAGAGATGGAGAGTGATTAGGCTTATGGTAATTAAGCGAGGAGATATTTTTTATGCGGATTTGAGGCCTGTGGTTGGCTCAGAGCAGGGAGGCGTCCGTCCGGTCATTATTTTACAGAACGATGCCGGCAACCGCTACAGTCCGACGGTGATCTGCGCAGCGATCACCAGCAAGATGAACAAGGCAAAGCTTCCGACCCATGTGCCGGTGGACTGCCGGAAATGCCAGCTGGAAAAAGATTCCGTCATACTGTTAGAACAGATTAGGACGATTGATAAAAGCCGGCTCAGAGAAAAGGTCTGTCATCTGAACAGTTCTATATTAGAGAAAGTTGACAAGGCATTAAGGATCAGTTTAAGTCTTGATACATAGATGGACAGATTGACCTTTTCTTCGTAAAATGGTATATTTTATTACGACTGATGAATAAAGGAGATGTATATGGAAGATTTAAGTGCCATGATGATTCTGATACCGTTGCTGACGCTGGTGTTAGGTGCCGTCATCGGCTACATAATTGGAACAAAACGCAAAAATAAGCCCAAGGGGAAGCTGAACGAACAGACAGAACGAGAAGCGGATGACGACGGTGACAATGAGTATGAAGAAGAGATCATGAACATCGTCAATGAAGGGCATGAGCAGGGAGCAATCTTGGAAGATGAAGCCAAGATGATCACCAATATTTTTGAGTTCGGGGACAAAGATGTTACCGATGTCATGACTTCCAGAAAGAAGATCGCAGGGATTGGATGTACCATGTCTCTGGAGGAAGTACTGCATTTTATGCTGGATGAACCGTATTCCAGATTTCCGCTGTACGAGGAAGATATCGACCACATCATCGGGGTTTTGTATTTAAAGGACGTGATCGATGCCTATATAAACCATAAGGATCTGGAACTTTATGAGATTGCCAGAGAGCCTTTTTATGTGCATCAAACCATGAATCTGTCGGCATTGTTCCAGGAAATGCAGACAAAGAAAATCCATATGGCGATCGTCGTGGACGAATACAGCCAGACCGAAGGCATAGTATCCATGGAAGATATGCTGGAAGTGATCGTGGGAAATATTTTGGATGAGTATGATGTGGAAGACCGGGAGATCACCAAGCTTGGATGGGCTGATATTTTTCTGATGAGGGGAAGCACCAGGCTGGAAAAGATCGAGGAGGTTCTCGGGATTGAGTTTGACACAGAAGAAGTGGAAACACTGAGCGGATTTTTAGTTGACCAGCTGGGCCATCTTCCGGACCAGGGAGAAGAGGTGGAGATCATCTATCAGGGATGGTCTTTTAAGTCCGTCGATATCCACGACAATGTGATCAAACAGGTGAAAGTGGAGAAGAAGCGCACCAAAAAAGAAGAAAATGAAAAAGATAAGGAGTAATTACAGTTATGTCAGGACATAGTAAGTTTGCGAATATCAAACACAAAAAAGAAAAGAACGATGCAAAAAAGGGAAAGATCTTTACAAAGCTTGGCAGAGAGATCGCAGTGGCAGTTAAGGAAGGCGGAGCGGATCCGGAAAACAACAGCCGGCTCCGTGACATTGTGGCTAAGGCAAAGGCCAATAATATGCCCAATGACACCATTGACCGAAGCATCAAAAAGGCGGCGGGGGACGCAAACGCTGTCAACTATGAATCAATTACATATGAAGGATACGGCCCAAGCGGAGTTGCCATCATCGTGGAAGCTCTGACAGACAACAAAAACAGGACGGCTTCCAATGTAAGGAGCGCCTTTACAAAGGGGAGCGGCAGCATCGGATGCGTTTCCTATATGTTTGAAAAGAAAGGCCAGATCCTGATCGCAAAAGAAGACTGTGAGATGGATGAGGACGATCTGATGATGACCGCATTGGACGCAGGGGCAGAAGATTTTGCTGCGGAGGAAGACAGCTATGAGATCGTTACAGATCCGGATGATTTTTCTAAAGTCAGGGAAGCACTGGAGGCAGAGTCCATTGAGATGGCCAGCGCGGAAGTGACCATGATCCCGAATACCATGGTAGATCTCACCTCGGAAGACGATATCAAGAATCTTCAGAAGACATTAGATTTACTGGAAGAAGACGATGATGTTCAGGATGTCTGGCACAATTGGGACGAATAATTCTGATAAACCAGAAGACCTTTCATTGAGGAACAACACCTCAATGAAAGGTCTTTTTATGTTATAATAGTGATATGGAGCGGTATTTGATAAAAAGCAATATATAAGCAAAGCTCTATCCCGCGTAAAATTACAGGGATAGTTTCCTACAAAAAAGTATACGGCTCCAAATCATTTAAGTTAAATGCCAAGACGCCAGGGTCTGGAGTACTTGCTTATAAATCAAGTAATGGTAAAGTGGCTTCTGTAAACAGCAGAGGTTATGTGACGGTTAGAGGGACAGGAAAAGCTGTGGTGAAAGCGTCTGTTCCAAAGTCAGGGATTTATGGAAGTGCCTCAAAAAACATTACGGTTACAATAACACCGAAGCGTCCGGCAGTGCAAGCTAAAAATATCAAGAAAAAGAAACTGCAGATAAGCTGGAAGAGAAACAAAAGGGCAAGCGGGTATGTGATCTATGTGGCATCCAACTCAAAATTTAAAAAGCTGAAAAAGTATACGGTAAAGAGAACCTTATCTAAGAAAATCGTATCTAAACTCAAGAAGGGGAATAAGTATTGGATCCGTATGAGAGCATATAAAACGGCAGACGGTAAAAAGATATATAGCAGTTACAGCAAAACAAAAGCGGTAAAAATTAGAAGATAACGGGAGTACAGCAATTCCTGCATGAAATTTTACCTGGAAGGATAGAATGTTAGTATAAAAAATCTTAAATTACTATAAATTCTATTGATTTTAATTCCTTAGACAGATATAATGCATCTTACAACAGACCGGGTTTTATCCGGTGAAGAAGACAGATAACTAAGAAGGCCGGAGTACACAGGCCTATGGAGAAGGAAGGTATTAATTATGTTTCCTATGTATGGAGTTTTTTGGGACCCAACGTATATATTGATCATTATCGGCATCATTATCACATTGATTGCATCCGGTAAGATGAACTCAACATTCAGCCGGTATTCCAAGGTACACAGCCACACCGGGCTGACTGGAGCGCAGGCGGCTACAAAGATTTTAAATCAGGCAGGAATCTTTGATGTAGTGGTGGAGCGTGTGTCCGGCAATCTGACTGACCATTATGATCCAAGGAGTAAGGTTTTGAGGCTTTCCGACGCAACCTACAACGCCACATCCGTTGCGGCGATCGGAGTCGCGGCACATGAGTGTGGTCATGCGATGCAGGATAAAGAATCCTATGCCCCTTTAAAGATCCGTGGAAGCCTGGTACCGGCAGCAAGTATTGGTTCCAACCTCTCATGGGTATTTATTATTCTTGGTATTGTGTTAGGAGCTAACCAGACATTGCTGAACATAGGGATTCTGCTGTTTTCTCTGGCTGTACTTTTTCAGCTGGTGACGCTGCCAGTAGAGTTTAATGCGTCAAGTCGTGCGCTGAAGGCTTTGCGGGGTTCTGCTATGATGTACGAGGATGAACTGGAGGATACAAGAAAGGTGTTGTCAGCGGCAGCTTTGACCTATGTGGCGTCTGCGGCGGCAGCTGTTTTAAGTCTTCTCCGTCTGGTGCTTTTATTCGGAGGCAGCAGGGACGATTAAGCTTATTGATTCCATTTGCCCGGAGTCTGAAACATTTCGTGTTTCAGGCTCCGGGTTTTTCTTTGTTCGATAGGAAAGTTGGGGAGATGAAGTGGCTTGTCATTTGGTCATAGAAAGCTTAAAATAATCAAAAGAAAACGAAAAGGACAGAAAGGATGATAGGACATGTCAGTAACAGCAGTCAGGAATTATTTAAAATTATATGGTATGGACGAGAGGGCTAAAGAGTTTGAGGTTTCCAGCGCTACAGTAGAGCTTGCGTCAAAAGCCCTGGGAGTTGCGGAGGCCAGGATCGCCAAGACCTTGTCGTTTTATGGGCAGGAGGAAGGATGCATTCTCATCGTGACGGCCGGAGACGTTAAAATTGATAATAAAAAGTTTAAATCTTTCTTCGGAATGAAGGCAAAGATGCTCAGGGGAGAAGATGTAGAAGCACTGACGGGCCATGAAAGAGGCGGTGTCTGCCCGTTTGCGAATCCGGAGGGGGCAAAAGTTTATCTGGATCGGTCCTTACAGCGGTTTCAGACTGTTTTTCCGGCCTGCGGGAGCGCAAGTTCAGCTATTGAACTCACGAAAGAAGAATTGTTTACCTGTTCACAGGCAAGGGAGTGGATTGATGTGACAAAACCAGCGAGGGAGAAGTCATGAAGGTCAGGCTCATCTGTGTGGGGAAGATCAAGGAACCATACCTCAGAAAGCTCATTGAACGCTGTGAAACAACTTTAAACAGCCGGTGTCGGCTGGAAATCATTGAACTGAAGGATGAAAAAACACCGGATGGGGCAAGCCAAAAAGAGGAGGAGCGCATTCGTCAAATTGAGGGAGAGCGGATTCTTAGCAGGATTCCGGAGGGAAGCTTCGTGGTGCCTTTATGCATCGATGGAAAACAGATGGGAACAGAGGAACTAAGGCGTAGATGGGAGAATTGGAACCGGGAAAAGGATGCGGAAGTTGTTTTTATCATCGGAGGATCCCTGGGCCTTAGCAGGGCTGTCCAGAAAAGAGGAAACATGAAGCTGAGCTTCAGCCGTATGACCTTTCCCCATCAGCTGATGCGCCTGATTCTTTTGGAACAGCTTGTAACGGTATCAGGAACAAAGGAGAAATGATGGAGACAATCTTGATCATAGAAGACCATAAGGATGTGAGCGCTATGCTGCTTGAATGTCTTGTAGAGGCAGGTTATAGGGCTGAAATATCAGCAACCGGCACAGACGGGATCAAAAAGCTCAGGGAACACAGTTTTGATCTGGTGTTGTTAGATCTGATGCTTCCTTACAAAAGCGGTGACCAGGTGTTAAGAGAGCTGCGGACATTTTCTGATATCCCGGTGATCGTCATCTCTGCAAAGGATATGGTTGGCACAAAGATCGACCTGTTAAAACTAGGGGCAGATGATTACATAACGAAGCCATTTGACTTGGGCGAAGTGGAAGCCAGAGTCCTGTCGAATCTCAGAAGGCGGAGTTCTCTGAGGAAGAAGGAGCAGACTCTCAGATATAAAGACCTGATGCTCTCAAAGGATGCAAAAAGTGTTTTCCTGGGAGAAAGGGATCTGGAATTTACAGCCAAGGAGTATGCCATTCTGGAGCTTTTGATGGAACATCCCAATAAGGTCTATACGAAAGCAAATCTGTACGAGACGGTCTGGGAAGATGATTATTTGGGGGATGACAACGCGGTAAAGACTCACATGAGCAACTTAAGAAGCAAGTTAAAGAGGGCAAATCCTGAGGGACAATACATAGAGACAGTATGGGGCATCGGTTACCGGCTGTTCAAGGTTTAAATTGACCAATTCTTTACCAGAGGACGGGAAAGCTTAACCTTTTCTTGACGATTGGCATCTATAATCTACTTGTAGCAGAAAAAGGAAAGGATAGGTGAGAAGCATGGATTATGTATTAGAGACAGAGAACCTTTCAAAAGACTTCGGCGGATTCCGTGCCCTTGATCAAGTATCCGTAAAGCTTGAGGCGGGTAAAATCTACGGTCTGATCGGTCAAAACGGAGCCGGAAAGACGACCCTGATGCGCCTGGCGGCCGGACTCAGTTTTCCGGCCCAGGGCAGTCTTTCGTTGTTTGGTCATCAGGGAGAAAAGGAGCTTAAGGAGGAAAGAAAACGGATCGGCTGTATGATAGAATATCCCGGGATTATCGGAAACATGAGTGCAAAGGAGAACCTGAGAGTCCGCAGGGTCTTAAAGGGGATTCCCAATAAGGAATTGGAGGATGAGATGCTTGAGCTGGTAGGGCTTTCAAATACCGGAAAGAAAAAGGCAAAGAATTTTTCTCTGGGAATGAAACAGCGGCTTGGGATCGCGGATGCACTGATTGGGAATCCAGAATTTCTAATCTTAGATGAGCCGGTCAATGGATTGGACCCGCTGGGGGTTGTGGAGATCCGAAGGCTTTTGACAGAACTTTGCAGGGACCGTCATATCACGATCTTGATCTCCAGCCATAATCTGCCGGAGCTTTATCAGATTGCCACAGACTATATTATCATACACAAAGGAAAGATTTTAAAAACTCTCAGCCAGGAACAGCTGGATGAAAACTGCAAGCGGCATATAAGAATTCAGTGTCAGGAAACAGCGAAGCTGGCAGCTGTTTTGGAGGAAGGTCTCGGTACCACAGACTATAAGGTAATGCCGGACGGAGTGGTGAAGCTGTATGACCATCTGGATCAGCAGGATCAGGTCGCAGCTATCTTATACAAAAATGGATTGGCGGTGGCCGGCTTTTCTCTGGAAGGAGATAGTCTGGAAAATTACTTTATATCTGTGATAGGAGGCGGTCAGAATGATTAATGTTGTAAGAGCCGATATACTGAAATTGAAAAAGTCTGCCGCACTCAAGGTTTTGTTTTTAGTCTCTGCAGCGGGAGCGGTGCTCATGGTGCTGGCGGCGCACTGGTTTGAAAGCGGGACCCTGGGCCAGGGAGCTGTAGGCAACGCTTCCTTTTTGGCAGACGCCCAGATGGTGGCCCTATTGGGAACGATATCCGCGGGACTGTTTTTATGCGGAGATTTTGAAAATAAAACCATACATGACGCAGTGTCAAGCGGTACCGGAAGAGGTGAGATCATTTTGGGAAAGGCAGTTTCCTATTTTCTTGTCCTGCTCCTGATGGTACTCCCGTACTTTCTGGTGACTGTTGCCGCATTCTTTGTGGACAGCCAGTTTAAGCTGTATATTCCATCCGTATTTTTGACGATGATATGCATGGAGGCTGGAAATCCAATGACATTTTCCACTGTCCTGAAGATCATCGGCATCACAGTTACAGTATGCATTGTCTATGCCGGACAGCTGAGCATCTGTCTTCCGCTGTCATTTATCTTCCGGAAACCGGTGCCTGTGATAGGAATAGGATATCTGATCTCTTTAGTCTGCGGAATGCTCCAGGCCAGCGGCGGAAACCAGGCATTTGAGAAAATGATCTCCCTGACTCCATTTTACGGCAAATATTTAATCCAGCTGTCTATGAATGCAAAGTCGGAAATCTTTTTCAAAAGTATTGCGGCGGGGGGTGGATTTGCGGTATTGATGGTGTTGATCACTTTTCTAGTCTTTAAGAGAGCTGAAATCAAATAAGAGGGGGAAAAAACATGATAATCATACTGGCAGCAGGTGTTGTCATACTGGCTGTCTATGTGGTGCTGCAAAGACAGCAGATCCATAAAATAAACCGGCAGCTTGAAAAACGCAGAGAAGAGAATACAAGACAGCCCATAAGCCTGGAATTGATGGATTCCGGGCTTATCCGCCTTGCGGGAAATATAAACCAGTGCCTGAAAAATGAAGAGAAACTGAAGGAGCAAAGCCTTAAAAAAGAAAAGGAACAGAAAGAGATGATTGCAAATCTGTCCCATGATCTGCGGACGCCGCTGACAGCGATCAAAGGATATCAGCAGCTGCTCCTTAAGTCTCTGACAGACGAGGGTCAAAAGGAGAGGCTTCTTATCGCCCAGAAGCATGCGGATGAGCTGGGAAAACTAATTGAGCAGTTTTTTGAATATTCCCTGTGGGCCAATAAAGAAACAGAACCTTACCTTGAAAAAATAAACCTTGGGGCATTCATCACTGAGTGCGTCGCAGAAATGATTCCGGTCCTGGAGGAAAAAAACATCAGAATCCAAATAGAGCAGACAAATCCCGTCTATGCGCTGGCAGACCAGGAGATGCTCATAAGGATCATACAGAATCTCATCCGTAACTGTATCTTCTATGCGGAATCAGATGTGACAGTAACGGTAGAGGGGGAGGAGAAAGCAGGATTCTCATTTGGAAACCGCGTTGCAAAAAAGGTGGACACTGAACGGATGTTTGAGCGCTTTTACAGAGAAGACCGTGCCAGAAGCCGGGCAGGAGGACTGGGGCTTTCCATTGCAAAACTTTTGTCTGAGCAGATGGGAGGGACAGCCGGCGCACGGTGGAGCAATGGATGGCTTTGGATTGATATTGAACTGCCTTTATACTGACAGACTCACAGATCACCCTGTGCCTCAACCCTGACCATGATCTGGGTAACATAGTCATCCAAACCGGAGACCGCAAAATCATTAAGCCCCGTTTCATAGGCATATCCGGTAAGGCTTAGATTTCTGTCCTGCGCAAACTCCAGTATTTCATCATAAAAATCAGGAAGGCCGCTCCAATCCCCTTTAAAATAACCGCACAGATAAGTTCCTTTGGGTTTTTTTGAGGTATTGTTTTTTGCTCTCTTCGGTGCGGCAGTGAACAGGCCGTCATAATCCTGAAAGTTTCCTGCTCTGATCTTGTCAGCAGAAATATAGCTTCCGATTCCTGTGCTGTACTGCTCGGTATGCCAGGTATCTTTCACAAGAGCATACCATTGCTCGATGTCCTCACTTCCATATGGGAGCGGAATCACATAGTAGTTTTCTTCCGGGCAGTGAATGATCCGGATCTCCTTATGTCTGATCTGGCTGCATAGTTCCAGCTGTTGCTTTTTCTGTTCAAGGGCTTTTTTTGCTCCTTTTAGTCTTTTTATTTCAAGGTCGATCTCTTTTAACTTTGAATCAGCGATGCATAAAAAAGATGCCTCATTCGGATGATTCAAATATTCTTTAATTTCTTTCAGACTCATATTCAGCTCTTTCAGCATGCGGATATATTCTAATTCAATTCCCTGAGAATAATCATAATACCTGTAGTTGTTCCCGCCCTTGGAGATAGGAGAGAATAAACCAATGGCATCGTAGTAATGCAGAGTTCTTTTGTTGACCTGGTGCATTTTTGCAAACTGTGCCGTTGTCATTTTTATCGTGTCGCGGTTCATGTGATTTCCTCCTTGACTTTACACTTACTGAATACTTTAAGGTAATTATATACCAGCAACGTGCATTAGAATAGGAGTAATAAATGAAAGAACAGGTAATCTTGAGAGAATTTCAGGAAATGGACAGAAAACCATTGGAGGATGTGATCAGAAAGACATGGAAGTATGATGAACTGACCGGCCCAAAGACGGCAAAAAAACTTGCAGAGGTGTATTTAAACAGCTGTCTTGCCAACCAGACTTATGTACAGGTCGCAGTGTTGGACGGAGTGCCGGTGGGAGTGATCATGGGGAAAAATATAAAAACATACCGGTGTCCGCTCAGGTATCGGATCAGGCAGTTGTTATCGGTTCTGTCCCTCTACCTGACAAAGGAGGGAAGGCGCATCTCAAACATCTTTGGAAGGATCAATGGCATAGATCAAAAGCTGCTTAAGAACTCAGCAAAGAAGTACGAAGGTGAGATCGCATTTTTTGCTGTAGATCCCAGATTCCGGGGCAGCGGCATTGGAAAAATGCTGTTCCAGAAGATGAGGGCTTATATGGAGCGTGAAAAGATCCGTAGTTTTTTTCTATTCACGGACACAAGCTGCAGCTATGAATTCTATGAACATCAGGGGATGAAAAGAAGACAGCAGCATATGGATAGCTTTGAGATCCGGAATCAGACGGTTGAAATGAAATTCTTTTTATATGAAGGTCAGTAAATATATAAATGCCAGGGGAATGCTTGTGGAAGCAGCCCCTGGCATTTTTTAAGATCTTTCCTTGTCCATGCTCTCTTCAAACATCCGGTAGATCTCGGGATGTTCCTTCTTTACATTGACCGGTACTAAGTTTTTGCTGACCATTCCATGAGAAGTGGTACCTGTGGCGATGACCGCGTAAGGAGTTTCCCGAATCACTTCATAAGAAAATTCCAGCCTTACCGGCGTCAGCCTCGTAAGCTTTATGTGGACGAAGAGTTCGTCTTCATAAAAGGCTGCCTGCCTGTATTTGACCGTCAGCCCGGTGAGCGGAGTGATGATGCCGGCCTTTTCCACTTCCGAGTAGCTGATACCAGAAGCCTTTATAAAATCGGTCCTTGCCACCTCAAACCAGACTGGATAATTGCTGTGGTGAGCAATTCCCATCTGATCGGTTTCTGCATATCTTACAGTGATTTTTGATGTGTACATGAAATCATCCCTTCTTTCTCTGTCGATTTTATCAGTATATAATAAAATATCCTGATATGTCCAATTCTTTCTTGCTGAAAAGAGGGTATCCTTTTGTACAAACCGTTTTTTGGCGCACCTGCCATAAGATCCTCCGCTTATGCAGATGAATTCGATTGTTTTCATCTTCAATCAATGGTATAATCCGACATATAAAGGATATAAGTCTGTTTAGGAAAAAGTACACGATAAATCAAGTACAAAGCTTAAGAACAGGAAAAAATCGGGATAGCAGGGGGAGCTTCGATGAAAAATAAGCTGAAAGACAGCGCAGGATATACATTGGTAGAGCTGATGGTCGTTTTGGTCATTTTCGGGATCCTTCTGGCAATTGCCGGAGGAGGGATCGCAGCCTATCAGAAGCACTCTGCGTTTAAAAAGAATAATGAATATGCTCAGACGATCTTTACTGCGCTCCAGTCGTCTATGGCCCATGCCAAAGCCGGAGGGAGCCTGGATGATCTTACGAAGGAGCTCTCAGCGTCTAAATATAAAGAAAACCAGCTGAATGGAACAATGATTGATGACGGGGCGCCGGTCGCGGATGATGCCAAGGGAATGTACTATTTTTTCTTCCAAAAAGGAGAAAACCGGGCGGATTATGAAGGAGCAAAAAAGACTGTCTATGACATGATCGCGCCGTATATCTATGATGCGGATGTCTTAAATGCCTCATTTTGTGTAGAGTTTGATCCAAACGAAGGGATTGCCCTAGGCGTCTGTTACTCAAACAAAGCTAAAAGTTTTTATTATGGAAATACCCAGCCAAAAGGCGGGGACGGCAGTGTCGATATCAGCGGCAGAAGCAGTGGTGACCGATATAAAGAGCTTGTGGGATACTATGGGGTGGATTCCATATCCACAACTCCGCAGCCTATGGAGGGATCTATTTTTAAAGAGTTAAAGCTTGCCAACAAGGAGACACTGTCGATCCAGTGGCAGCTTGAGGATGCATATAAGGCTTCGGCGCTGAGCCTTGCATACGAGCTGAAGCTTTATGACGCTTCTACGGATCAGCTGGTCTGCTCCTTTAAGATCAATGACCTGGATAAAACGGAGACGATCTTACGGGAAGAGGGCAAAGACAAAGATCTTACTTTGACCTGTGATGTTTCTTTTTATGATGGGGATGGGAAAGTCACGGATACCAAAAAGAATATGAAGTTCATGGGTTATACGGACAAAGACGGGCAGATGATGTTGATGCTGGATGCCGTGGATCTGGAGTCTGCATCCCAGCTCTCCGAAAAGGATTCGGATTATGATGGAACCTACAGTATCCGCAGGCTTGGATTTTCCAGCACTACTCTGTATGTCCGGATGCAGGCGTCAGGCAGCGGCTACCGGCCCAGCCAGTGGGAACAGACCAATACGGAACACTCTTATTTCGCCAAAGAAGAGATAAAAAAAGACAGTACAAAAGTCTTTGATCTTAAAAATGGAAGACATTTATATAATCTGAGATTTGAGGAAGAGGAAGCAAAGGATGGGACCGTGCTGTACCGTCTGGCTGGAGATATAAGCTGGAACGGTGATAAAGGCATGGCAGCAGGAGGTTTTCTGTTCAATAAGACAAGACAGCTGTCAGCTTTAGAGGATGATACTCCCCTCCCTTCCGTCAGCAAACTGAATCAGAAGCATACCCTTCAGGGGATGGATGTGGACGGGAAATCTTATGTGATCCAGAACATCAGGTTTGGGAAAAAGGACCAGAAGACCCCGACAGGACTGTTTGAGGTGAATGAAGGAACCGTAAGGGAATTGATCCTTGAACAGATCACATCGGAGGGAACCGATTATGTTGGAACCGTATGCGGAGTCAATTACGGAACCCTGAAAAATATTTCCGTGGACAAAAAGAGCACTGTGACCGGCAAGGAGTTTGTGGGAGGCATTGCGGGCAGCGATATTACAGGAAAACCTTTGGATACCGGAACAGAAAAGCTGATTTTAGTGGGGACTATGAGGACCTATGAGTCTCTGAAAAACAGCGCCCGGGTGTCGGGAGAGAAGTTTGTGGGAGGCATTGTCGGATATTTGAATGGAATCTATATAGAAGATCCTGCAAAACCGGATGAAGTCCGCAGTTTATCGGTCAAAGAGTGTGAAAACTTTGGATATGTCACGGGCACCAGGCAGTGTATCGGAGGAATCCTTGGATATAATAAAGAATCCTCCATTAAGGAATGCCTGAGCGCACCAGCACTCACAGAAAAAGAGATTGTGGAGTTGAAAGAAAGTGCAAAGAACGGCCAGCTGAAGGGAGACTTTGTAGGCGGGATCGTGGGACTTAACGATCATGGAACCATCACCAAGTGCAGTACTGGAAAACAAGATGAGGAGAGTTTTGTCACCGGAAATCAGTACGTAGGCGGTATTACCGGCTTCCATATGAAAACATCGGACACAGGTGTGATTGACTCAGAACTAGTCATGGACGGAAATGGATCTAAAAATTATTCTAATGTGATCGGAAGCCAGTATGTGGGCGGCATTACAGGAGTCAATGGCAGTGTTCAGGGAAGTGCGGCCAATATTTTAAACACAGACATCAGTCTCAGAAACTTTGTTGTGGATAAAGAGGAGTATACTTCCAAGGCGGTTTTAAAAAATTGGACCAACTGCGGTATCATTACTGTAGTGGATTCTTCTAATGGATTTGGCCAGTTTGGAGGAGGCATTACCGGACTCAATACCGGAAAGATTCAAAACTGTACTTCCCAAATGAAAATGAAAGAGGATTCCAAGGATGAGATCCGGAAAACACTGCTTGAATACGGAGGACAAGGAATCCAGGTGGGAGGCATCACCGGTTATAATAACGGAATCATTGAAAGTGACGAGATCTCAGAAGTAACCGCATTTGTATCAGGAGATACCTATGTAGGGGGAGTCACAGGATACAATGAGAAGAATGGTAAGATAAGGAATTATTCCAAGGTCAAAGGATATTTGTTTGGCAATGACTGCGTTGGCGGGGTTGCGGGATTTCAAAAAGGAGAAGAGGAACTGAAAGGATTTGAAAATCACGCGGTGATCACGGCTGTTCTTAGAGACGCAGGAGGTATTTGTGGATTGATGGCGTCCGGTACGATCGTCATGGACAGCGGAAATAAAGGAGATGTCAGCTCTGAATATGGAAATGCCGGGGGAATTGCCGGCAGTGCAGAAGATCCTTCCATTGAAGGAGCCTATGTAGAGGACTGTACAATTTCTTCTGAAGAGGGGGCAGCCGGAGGTGTAGCAGGATCCGTGGTAAAAGGAGGAAAGATAAGCAGATGCTCTGCGGCGGCAGATGTGATGATACAAAGCAAAAAAGAAATGGCCGGAGGCATCATCGGTTTATCTGATGAGATGAAGGGTACCCAGGATGACACCTTGGAGTTATCTGTGATCGAATGTGTCAACGCGGCTTTGCTGGAAGCAGAAACCGCAGGAGGTATCGTTGGCGAAGCGGATCTGACCGATGGAAACACGAAATTAAGCCGGAGCAGAAATTATGGCTTTCCGGCTAATAAAACAAAGATGTCAGGAATGATCGGCAAAAAGAAAGGACCTGCCAAAAATTTGAAACTCCTTCAGTGTTTTGGGGTTGCACCTTTGGATCATCCGCTTGCAGGCATGGAATTTAATCAAGCGGATATTTCTAAATGTTACTACTTTGTCAGTGCAGATGCTTCCTCACAGAATAACACTGTCGGAATCCCGCTGACGGTCGAAAAAATAGGGGAACAGAATTATCAAGCATCAGGGACAGACGGGGGAGCGATGGTTACCATCAAAAACTTTACGGTTGACCCGGCGAAACTCACAATAAATAACTTAAAAGAGTACTATCTGAAACTAGAAAAGACGATCCAGGGATATTATAACGGTGTGAACTGAGAGGGTGTAGATTATGAAAAGATATCAGAAAAGGAATGAAGGCAGTGCGCTGATCTTTGTTATGTGCATCCTCTGTGTATTTATGGCAGTGGCACTGATCATGATCATGGTCTCCTATCAGGTCCTTACCAATGCACAGCAGTCCGCCGTGAAAGACCAGTGCAGGATTTCGGCTGTCTCATTTAATAAGATTCTTCAAAAGGAGATCACGGATGCCAAGGGGCAGGGAACGGCCGAGGATAATATACGATATTTCCTGTATGACCAGATCAAAAATGACAAGTGGGCGTATTACAACGATAAGGAAGACGGCCATGGGGAGAAAGAGGCATTTCGTACGCTGGATATAGGGATGATCCAGTCGGCAAAGGATACCCTTGGAGAGATTCAGGTCACGATCTACTGGGAGTCTGAAAAGGATGCGCCCCTTGACCAGACGGTGCTTGTCACAAGGGTCAGTTCAAGTTCTCGGAAACAAGAATATCATGTTACAACCAGATACTCGTTGAAGATCAGTACAGTTGAACCGGAGAAATGGACTTGGGCTGAGCAATGGCAGGAGTGATCATATGAAGAGATTTTGGGAAAATTTCATAAAAGAGCGCGGCGGTATGACGTTAGTGGAAGTTCTTGTGGCTTTTTCCATCCTGTTGATGGGCATTGCATTTCTTTACAAAAGTACTGTTATGTCGTTAAACCAGATCAGGAAGGCGAGACAGGTGCAGGAGCAGTCGGATCAGGCTGTGTCCGAATTCTATGAGAAAAAGTCTTCTGAATCAACGGAGAAGCAGACTGTTTTGCTGACCGTGAAAAGACAGGACTCGGAGGATGCTGTGGCAGAATGGGGCATGGAAGTTCAGGTTGGAGAAGCCAAGAGCAGTGATGGATATTTTATCTATTTCTTCGGGCAGGAAGGAAGTGAATGATGGAACATCGGCCAAAAAAGTGGGCAGTATTTAAAAAGGTTTTAAACTCAGAAGGTGGTTTGACACTCGTGGAACTGATGGTCACCTTTCTTCTTCTGGGCATCCTGATGACAGCCGCTATCACCACACTGTCACCTGCCATGAATGTTATGGCCAGAATATCCAATATGAGCAGGGCCCAGAGTGTCGCGGATATCCTTCTGGAAAAGATCTGCGGGGAGATCGGAAGTTCAGCCGGGCAGGTGCAGATTGATACTGGAGGAGAAAAGATCACCTATACGGATAAAAAAGGGCGTACAGTAATCATGTATGCAAAAGAAGAGGAGGGGGAGAAGCGTCTTGTACTCCATTATCAGGCAGCTTCCATCTCTGAGGGAGGCGCAGCGGCAAAGAAGGGAGTGGATTGGACTTTTTCCCGAAAAACGTATATGAACCAGGAGATCAAGAATCTGAAGTTCGAGAGGGAGAAGGATACAAATCTTGTAAAGATTATCCTAAATGTCCGCAATGTAAAGACCGGTCAGTCGTATAAACGGACAAAAGTAGTGGAGTGTTACAAGCTGGATGAATCAGGTTTTATCACAGGTTCAGGCTTTCCGGATGAAACTTGAAGAAGCGGAAAAGCTGCACATATTATAAACTCGATATTGTTTGACAAGTATAGGGATTCGGCATATAATTTATCTATAAGATTTAGGAAAAATTTAATGACAGGAAGGGGAAATTATGAGTAAGAAGTTATTTGATTTAAAGAAAAAACTGAGAAAGGACAAGAAGGGGTTCACTCTGGTAGAACTGATCGTTGTATTAGTTATCCTGGCGATCCTGATTGCACTGTTGGTACCTACTTTGACAGGGTATATTGATAGTGCCAATAAGAAAAAAGTAGCTACAGAAGGCAGACAAATTTTAATGGCGGCTAAGACTGTTGCTGCAGATGATTACAATAGTGATGCGGCCACTAAAAATCTGTGTGGTAAAACTATTACAACGTTAGATGTTAAAGCAGCGGGCGCAGCTGCGGATGATCCGAGCATTGAGAAGCTTGCAGAGGTAAAAGCCAGCAAGTATGAGAGTGTTTCCATCACTTTTGATGCCGATGGAACTGTATCAAATTTGGTTTACAAAGGAAAGAAATTTACAGCAACATTTGACGGTTCTGCATGGACCACAACAAAAAATAGTTAAGGAATATATTTTCGGAAGGCGGACGGTAAACCTTGGGCACAAATAGAAACTTTAAAAACCAGAAGTTCATAGAGATCATAGAATGGATTCTGCTTCTAGTGCTTTTGTCCGTTTTGTTTCTCGGAGTGCTTCCTTATGTTAAGACATCGATCCAGCGGCAGAAAGCAAGGAACATTTTAAGAAACGCCAAGGATGTCCGGGTTTCCGCACAGATTTGTTTCTACGATACATATGCAAAGGGCGGGGAAGTCCCTGTTGCGGGGAAACGCCAGATACTCTCCAAATCAGTAGAGACGGAGATTCTGGATACTGCTAAAAGCCACGGAAGGATTGACACGATTGCCTATGACAGGCGGGATGTAAAAGTGACTGATTTTGTATACGTTGAGGACGGCTATATCGTCAGATACAAAGAAGTGAAGGGAAAGCCAGTCTGGAAGGTATACCGCCTGGACCAGATGATCGGGGATTCATAAGATATTTAGGAAAAGAGTATCCCAAAAGTAGTTTACTTCTGGGGTGCTCTTTCTTTGTTCTTCCATAGGAAAGTTCTCCGAACCTCCCTATGGAACAAAAAAGCCCTACGGGCACTATGCACACAAATGCGTGAGGAAACTATTTGACTACGTCAAATTGCATTTGGCGCTCAAAGTTGTCAAGCCCCTCAAAGGGTGAGGGGTTGGGGAGATGAAGTGGACTTGCCCACTTTGTTTGTAAAAAGGGGGAACCATGGGACTTGTATATTTTATCTTCTTCTGGATCGGAGCATCTATTTTTTCGTTTGTGAATGTTTTAATTTACCGGGTGCCGAGGAACATCTCATTTGTGGGCGGCAGAAGCTTTTGTCCGTCCTGCAGTGCCAGATTAAAGCCTTATGATATGGTACCGGTTCTGAGTTATCTGATCCTCAGAGGAAAATGCAGAAACTGTGGAGCTAAAATCCCATTTCGGTATTTGCTGGTGGAACTTCTGGGAGGAGGACTGGCCGTTCAGTCGGCAATGCTTTTTCCACTAAATGATGCGGGGATCGGCATCTATTTATGCAGAGTTTTTTTGTTACTATCTGTGGCAGCTTTGCTGACTGCGGTTTTATTTGTAGATATTGATACAATGGAAATACCCAATGGGTTTGTGCTGGCACTTTTGTGTCTGGGTATCTTGTCTGTTTTTTTGTTTCCGGATGTTTCCATCGCCATGAGAGCAGCTGGCTGTTTTGCTGTCAGCGTTCCCATGCTGCTTCTGGCCGTGCTGATTCCAGGCGCGTTCGGAGGAGGAGATATAAAGCTGATGGCCGCTGCCGGACTGCTTCTGGGTGTGAAGCTTGTGGCCGCCGCAT
>OAWB01000513.1_pt1 | contig 22600 bp, 19 predicted proteins | sample 1550621 | NCBI WGS metagenome assembly OAWB01 (sample SAMEA2580107, study PRJEB22360) | human gut metagenome | biome: human gut; feature: human-associated habitat; material: faeces | place: Denmark | collected 2008/2010
TCTGTCTACAGCGGAAAACATTCTGTACCTTCTAAGGTCTGACAGCAAATACACAAAGCTGGAAGCAAAGATCCTGGATCTGGCCCTGGTGCTTCACGCAGAGCACGGCGGAGGTAACAACTCTACGTTTACGACCCATGTGGTTTCTTCATCTGGGACAGATACATATTCTTCTGTGGCTGCGGCGCTGTGTTCATTAAAAGGGCCGAAGCACGGAGGCGCAAATATCAAAGTTGTACAGATGTTTGCTGATATTAAGGCGAACGTAAAGAACTGGAATGATGAAGATGAACTGAGAGAATATCTGACGAAGATGGTCCGCAAAGAAGCGTTTGACAAATCGGGCCTGATTTATGGGATGGGTCATGCGGTTTATTCCATCTCTGACCCAAGATCAAAGGTGTTAAGTTACTTCGTGGAAGGGCTTTCCAAGGAAAAAGGAAAAGAAGAAGAATATGCTCTATACACCAATGTAGAGAAACTGGCCAAAGAAGTCATTGCAAAAGAGCGCAAGATTTATAAAGGTGTCAGTGCTAATATTGATTTTTACAGCGGCTTTATCTACAGTATGCTGGATCTTCCATATGAATTGTACACTCCGCTGTTTGCTATCGCAAGGATCGCAGGATGGAGCGCGCATAGAATGGAAGAGCTGGTGAACGGAGGAAGGATCATCCGCCCGGCATATAAAGGAGTCGCAGGACACAAAGAATATACGCCGATCAAAGACCGGTAATAGTCAAGAAAAAGGCCGCAGGAGAAATCCGGCGGCCCTTTTGTTGACTAGAAAAATTAAGTTATTCTGCGGTTGTGCCTGTGGTGGCAGCAGGCGCTTCCTTATAGGTATTCAGGTCAGAAGGAAGTGTTACCTTAACCTCTTTGCCCGGGTTGTTGTACTTAAAGTTTGCTGACATCTTGATGGAAAGCTTAGGTTCCTGCTTGCTTGAGACAACCATATTGATCTTTTGTGCAACGATCTCTGAGTCTTTATTGACCGTCATGGTACCGGACATAGAGTCGAATTTCACCTGATCTGCATAGTTGGTTGTGGAGCCTGCAGCCCCTGATGAATTCAGCTGACCCATCATTTTGTTTACATAGTCATTTAAAGCTTTTTCATTAAACTTGAAGGATATAACGTAATTTCCGTCTTTCTTTGACATTTTCAGATCTTTGTAATTCTCAACGGAAGTGTTGAACTGTCCAGTGGAGTTTTCTAACTGTTTCTGCATGGCATCCACGTCCATTTTTTGTTTTGTTTTCTGACCGTTGGCATTCATATAGTAGTAACCGTCGGTGTAATAAGCCTTTACGCTTACATCCTGACCAGCAATGGCGGTGGTGATGTCCATATCCATCTTCATATCTTTTGCTGTCATACCGGTGGCTTTCACCTTCATTCCCATCTGTAGTTCAAAGCTGGAACTGTTGTTTGAGGCACTGCTCATTTTCATTTTGATGGTGCCGTCCATGTCAGCGGAATCCATCTTATTCATCTTGGCTGCGGCAGCTTTCAGTACTTCTTCCGGTGATTTCTTTTTACACCCTCCCAAGGTAAAAAGCATTGCACAAGCCAGAGTGAGTGCCAGAACCTTTTTAAACATTTTCATAGTTTGCCCTCCTGTGTTCTTTAAATTAGAATACATTACAATATAATTATATCTGTTATTCTTTCCAAGGTAAAGCAAAACGAGTATAATACATTATAATAGGCAGAATACAAATTGATCGGAGGGCGGAGGTATGAAAAAAGAATTGTTTTTGAAGTCTGACGTTGACGGAAACCGTCTCCACGTCCTGTTGCTGGCACCTGAAAAAAAGCCGAAAGCAGTCATTCAGATCTGCCACGGCATGAGTGAACATAAGGAACGCTATCTCAGTTTTATGGAATATTTGGTGGACTGCGGTTACGCTGCGGTGATCCATGACCACAGGGGGCACGGGAAAAGTATAGAAAGGGAAGATGATCTGGGATATTTTTATGACACTACGGGAGAAGCCATTGTAGAAGATGCCCATCAGATTACAAAGTGGGCCAAAGAGCAATTTCCGGATCAGGAACTTCATTTGTTCGGACACAGCATGGGTTCTTTGATCGTGCGCTGCTATCTTAAGAAATATGACTGGGAACTGACAACTCTTACCGTATGCGGCAGCCCAAGCCGGAATACCTTTGCAAAGCCTGCGGCAGTGATGGCACAGATTGCCTGCAGGATCAGCGGTGACCGGAAAAAGGGGATGCTGTTTCAGAAATTAGCATTCGGCATGTTTCAAAAATCATTGCAGGCAGACGAGTCTGAAAATGGCTGGATCAGCTATGACCGGGAGAATGTCAGAAAGTACGACGAGGATCCCCTGGATGGCTTTATTTTCACAAACAATGGATTTTTGAATCTGTTTCATCTGATGGATGAGACATACAATAAAAAGGGCTGGGGAAAGAAACATGTGGAACTGCCGGTTCTTTTTATCGCAGGGCAGGATGATCCCTGTATTGTTTCACAGAAACAGTTTTGGAACGCGGTTTCGTTTTTAAAGGAAATAGGTTATACAAATACGACAGGAAAGTTATATGAAGGCTGCAGGCATGAGATTTTAAATGAGGAATGTTCCGGCCGGATTTATAAGGAAATACTAGAATTTATCGAATAATTGAAAAAAGGAATACATAATTATGAAAGCAAAGAGGATACTGCTTGCAGCACTTTGTCTTATGCTGGTGTCAGCAGGAGGAGAGAGAACCATTCAGGGAGCAATGAAAAAACCAGGGAAGCCGTCAGGAGTTATGGCGACTGCCGTAAAGCGGACGGTGGTCCTGTCATGGATCAAGGGCAAAAAAGCGTCGGGGACAGAGATTTATCTGTACGACCGGCAGAAGAAAAGGTATATAAAAAAGGCGGACTCCAAAGCGTCCAGATATGTGGTCAAGGGGTTAAAGCCCGGCGTCAGCTATGGTTTTAAAGTCCGTTCCTACCGGATTTATAAAAAGAAAAAGTATTACAGCGGATATTCCAAAGTGGTGCGGGCATCTATGGCCGCCAAAGGAGAATCAACCATCAAGAATTTTTTAAAGACAGCGGTGGCTCCCGTAGGTTCCACTTTGTATATATGGGGAGGCGGATGGAACAAGGCCGATACAGGAACTGGTAAAGATGGAAAACGAATCGGGTTAAACGGAGAGTGGAACCGGTTTTTCTTATCCCAGAACTCCAGATACAATTACAAAAAGCATCGCTACCGGCATGGGAAAGGGTTGGATTGTTCCGGCTTTGTTGGGTGGACCGTGTACAATATCAGAAATACGGTTCCCGGCAAAGGCGGTTATGTGAGAAAGGCAAAAGACCAGCCTAAGTTGTTCGCGGAAAAAGGATGGGGCAGCTACAAAAGCAAGAAGAAGGTGGCAGATTATAAGGCAGGTGACGTCATGGGTTCCTCAAGCTGTGGTCATGTGTGGATTGTCATCGGTGCCTGCAGGGATGGAAGTGTGGTATTGGTTCATTCCAGTCCCAAGGGGGTGCAGCTTTCTGGAAGCCCGACAAAGAAAGGCAGAAAAAAAAGCCAGGCCTTGGCACTTGCAAAGAAATATATGAAAAAGTATCATAGAACATGGTACCGGAGATATCCGGACTGTTCCAGGGGCAAAAGCTATCTCACCCAGTATGGGCAGATGAGATGGGATGTATCAGGAAACCACGTTATGGAAGATCCGGAAGGATACCAGCACAAATATGCTGATGCGATTTTAAAGGACATTTACAGAAACTAGAATACTAGGAGGATAAATATGAGAAAAACGATCGAAAGGATCCCTCTCCCGCTGGCTGGGCCGATGCTTGGATTTGCAGCTATGGGAGGAGTGATCGAGAATTATTCTGAGACAGCGAAACTAATCTGTGTGGCCATCTCCGTCTGCCTGCTGATCTTGTTGCTTTTTAAGATTGGCACCTGTCTGGATATGGTAAAAGAAGAACTGGAAGATCCGGTGAACTGTAGTATTTCCGCAGCTTTTTCCATGGGGCTTCTCGTGCTGACTGCCTATCTAAAGCCTTATGTTGGGGATTCAGTTTCCATCATTTGGATTCTTGCGCTGGCGGTCCATGTGTATCTTCTGGTCTTTTTTAACGGACATTTTATATACTACAAATTTAACATCAAAAATGTATATGCCAGCTTTTTTATTTTTTATGCGGGCCTGGCAATGAGCAGCATGACAGCTCCCAACAGCGATATGAGGGAGATTGGACGCTGGTTTTTTTGGGCAGGATTCCTGTTTACGGTGATCATCGCCGTTCCGATCATAAAGCGTTATGTAAAAGTAAAGGAGATCCCGGAACAGTATCTGCCGTTGATCTGTATTTTTGCGGCTCCTGTAAGCCTTCTGTTAGCCGGCTATCTCCACTGCTTTGAGAATCCCATGGTCTGGCTTGTGATTGGGCTCACGGTCCTATCGCTTGTTTTGTATGTGTTTGTACTTGCGGCAGGATTAAAGTATATTGTCATGCCGTTTAACCCTTCGTTTGCTGCGTATACATTTCCATTTGTGATCAGCGCAGCCGCATTGAAGGAGGCGTTTATCACGCTCAACCGTTGGGGGTATCCGGTCACCTATTTAAAATGGATCGTGGATTTCCAGACGGTACTGGCGACGGCGCTGCTCATCTATGTGACCCTGCTGTTTTTAAAATATATCTTTTACGTGAAAAGCGAGTAAAGCAGGTTTTTTAGAGAAGAGGATCTGGCATGAAATTAAAATAGAATGGATCTTTGAAAAAGGCTTGCCCAGCATTTGTTTGATGAGCAAGCCTTTTTCATTAATAACGTTAATGATATCGTTTTTAAAGATTCAAAAGAGTATCGAGAAGTTTATCATTCTCTTCTGATCTGCGGAAACAGAACCGCACATATTCCCCGTCCAGCCCTTCAAAGCTTGAGCAGTCACGGATCATAAGTCCTTTTTTGATACACCGTTCAAACATCTCGGATGAAGTTGTGCCGTCCATAAGACGCACCAGCAGGAAGTTTGCGTAGGAAGGATAGATTTTGAAAGCAGAAGAGAAGGACAGCCTGTCTATGCATTTTTGCCGTTCCTTTGCGATATACGCCTTTGTCTCTGTAATGTAGTCGGTATCCATAAACATGGCCTCCCCTGCCAGTGCCGCCAGGGTATTGATGCTCCACGGATTCTTGCGGTCCTCCATCTCTTTCAGAAACTCTGTGTTTCCGCTGATGCCATATCCCAGACGGATGCCGGGGGCTGCGAAGTACTTGGAAGTGCCCCTTAGGATCAATACATTGTCAAAATCCTTTGCCAAAGGCACTGTGGTGATCTTCTCCATATCCGGAGCGAACTCTACGTAGGTCTCATCTACCAGAACAAAAATATCATGTTTTTTACAGTGGGAGAGGAGTTCCTCGGTTTCGTCTTGGAAAAGAGCGCTGGATGTGGGATTGTTGGGATTGCAGAAGGCAAACAGGTCCACATCGTCTGTGAGATACGACTTCAGGTCTTCAAGGTCCAGCTTAAAGTCTGAGGCCTCGGAGAGGTCATATTCCTGGCAGGTGCCGCCGACCATGGAGATCTCCCGCATATACTCAGAATAGGTGGGGGAGAGCAGCAGGGCTTTTTTGGGGCGGACAAGGTGCATAGTAAGGCTTATCAGCTCCGTGACCCCATTGCCCACAATAATGTGCTCTAAAGGTGCCTTCGCATAAAGGCTCAGGGCAGAACGCAGGGACTTGTAATCCCGGTCCGGGTAGGTGCAGACAGCGTCCACGTGGTCTATGAGACTTTTTCTAAACAGCGGGGAGATACCAAGAGGATTGACATTACCTCCGAAGGGGATGATTTCTTCTTTTTTGATTCCATATATTTCTTCTATTTTCTCTAAGTCGCTTCCGTGGAAGACTTGTTTCTTTTCCGGCATAGTTTCACCTTTCTTTATCTTTTCTATTTTGTCGAAGTTTGCTATAATATTACGGTGTAGGGTCCGACCCTGCAGTCAGATTACAACGTTTAATAACAATGATCAGATTATAGTCCATTATAGACCAAATACCCTGAGACCACCAGTGGAAAATCGGAGGAACCCATGACGGAGAAGATGAAGCAGTTCATACAAATCGTACAGGAAGATGAACAGCGGGCAAAGGCCCTCTTTTTTTCTGAGGCCTTCAAAAATGATTATCTGGAGGAAGGATCCAGGGAAAAGGAAATATATCACCAGCTGCTTCTCGGCAGAAACCGTGGCCAGATCTTAGAGGAATTCCTTATCTGTGCCGGGGGAAAGGAGCCTGCTGTACTCCGACCGGAAAAAGAGGTATATGAGATCCGCAGACTGAATGCCGTTGAGCCTATGAATGTGAGGATACGAAAAGAAGGGCAAGGATATGTCCATGGCAGGATCCATCTGGACTCCACCTTTTTATCCATAGAAAAGACAGAATTTACAGAGGAAGATTTTCAGGACGGGATCTTGACAGTCCCTGTGATGTTCTTGGACGCGCAAGAAGAGAGCAGGAGCATTCTTACCGTTTATACTCCGTATAGCAGCTGTCAGGCAGATATCCTGTTTGACGCAGAAGGAGACAAGGAGGTAGAACTTGCCGGCCTCTCAGACAAGATTTTTGAAGCCTACATGAATTTTTGTCTAGGAAAATGCAATGTCATGGAGTTTGTGGAAAATGAGAAAAGGCTGATCAGCCAGATGGAGGGAAGAGCATCCTGTGAGATATTGAGAACCATGTTGCCTCTTCACTGTCATATCATTCAGGGGGCCGAGGAAGCCATTGAGAGAGGGTTTGTGCGGCTTGAGCCGAATATGAGTGAGATTCATTCCGATCCTTTTTATTTTGGATACTTTTTGTACCTGAAGGCCCTGTATTTAAAGACACCGGATCAGATCGCACATGCAAGGGACCGGATCCACGGGATTTATCCCGAGGCAGGTGAGAAGAAGGGATATCTGCTCTGGATGCTCATCTATCTGGATGAGGATCTGACGTACGATTCAGGGCTGCAGCTTCAGAAGATGAGAGAGCTATATGAGACAGGGCAGTGCAACAGTTTTTTGTGGTTTGAGGCAGCCAGCATCTGGAACCAGGATCACAGCAGGATCAAGTCTATCGGGGCTTTTGAGCAGGAGGGCATCCATTTTGGCATCTGCCATGATTTATTCAGCAAAAGTATGCAGAAGCACATCTATAGTCTTGTGCTGAAGGAAAAAGGGTTTTCTGAGTTCCTTCTGGCGGACCTGATTGCGTCGTTTCAAAAAGAAGAGACACAGGAAGGTCTACAGGCGGTCTGTTCTATGCTGATCCGGGGAAACTGTATGGACGAGTGCTACCATATCTACTATAAAAAAGCAGTACAGGCAGGTATCCAGATGATCGGACTACAGGAATCTTATCTGCGCACTATCGCAAAAGACAGATATCCGTATCTGGAAAAGAATGTCCTTTTATATTTCTCATACAGCAACAGCTTAAGCAGCAGAGAACGGGCATATCTATATGCGAACCTAGTAAAAAACCGGAGAAAATACGAATCTGTATTTCCGTCCTTTGAGCCGCAGATTGAGGAGTTTCTGTTGGAACAGCTGGCCCAGAGTAAGATTAATACCAACTTATTTATCCTTTATCAGGCATTTTTTGACCGTCTGCTGGAAGGGATGAAGGGCAGAGCCGGCATTGCCAATATCATGGCCAAGCAGAAGCTGATCTGTAAAAACCCGGCTATGGAGAGAGCAGTCATATACCAGAAGGAATTAAAAGAGGTGCAGAATGTCTCCTTGGAAAGCGGGGAGGTGTATGTTACGGTTTACAGTGAGCCTTTGGTCGTTTTTCTGGATCAGGAGGATAACCGTTATCTCTCATTGGAATATACATTTTCAAGGCTGTGGACCAGGGAGCAGGAGGAAGCCGTATTTGCAGGGCTGGGCAGAAGAAATGAGGCGTATCTGATCCGGCAAAGTCTTGTATTTAAAGAAAAAGCTGAATTTAGCGCCGGGGACATCCAGGACGTGGAGGCAGTGCTGGAATGTCAGAGCCTGAAAGAGGAATACCGGCACAAGATTTTTGAAAAGCTGTTGGATTACTACTGGAAGCACGGCAGGCAGGAGGAATTGGAGCAGGCACTGTCCATGGTGCAGTGGAAATACTTGTCCAGTGAGAATTGTAAGCAGATGTTGGAATATTTTATCGCAGGACGGCACTATAAAGAAGCCATGAAGGGCATAGAGATCTTTGGGTTTGATTTTATGGATCCAGAGCCCTTAAAAGAAGTCGTGCTCCATGAACTTACATCGCTGAGCAGGAAGAGAGTGCAGACACTTCTTGACATGAGCCTGGATGTTTTTCAGGGAAAGGTCTATAACAGCGAGATCCTGGCCTATCTGGAACGGTTTTATAGAGGTGATCTACAACAGATGCTAAAGATCTGGGAGCAGGGGGAAAAGCATAAGATCTATGATCAGGAATTCACGGAGGATATTCTAAAGAAATCAGCTGAGCAAGGTGCCGGATGGGAAGAGGTCCCGGTCTTCTTGGCTTATGCCGGGCAGGACGCAAAGGACAGGAAACTGCTGAAGAGACTGACGGACCAGTTTGTCTGCCTGTCTTATGAAGGCAAAAGACAGCTTTCAGATGACTTTTATCCTCTGCTTGGAAGACTTTTAGATCAGGGGAACCAAAAGCTCATCTGGCAGTGGGCTTATCTGGATTATTATAAGGATAAAGACTTAACAAAGGAACAGAAAACAAGGATCACAAAGATTATTGAATCCCAGGAGGACCGCCATTCCATCCTGCCGGTGCTGCTGCAGTTTAAGGAAGAGATCCCACTTCCGTATGAGTGTTTTACCTACACTTATGTGGTCTACCAGGGAGAAAAGGATAGCAGCATGGTGTTTCACTATGCGGAGAATAAATCGGACCCGGCCAGGGAGATCCCCATGCGGGAGCTGCTTCCGGGATACTATGCAGCCCAGGTGCTGATTTTTGCCGATGAGACGGCAGATTATTATGTGACCGCTCCCGGGGAGGAGAGACGCAGGAGAAAAGATATTGTCTTTCTTGACCACTCCGGGGAGAACCAGAAAGGCAGATTTTATCAGCTGAACCATATGCTGAGGGAAAAACAGAGAGAGAGCGTGGCCATGGAAATGGAGATCTACGCATATGAAAAAGCAATGACGGATCTGATCCGTCCTATGACAGAGGATCAAGGATGAAAATAGGAATACAGATAGAACAAGGAATGATATATCAGTGCTCCGTTGTGGATGGGCAGGTCGTGGAGGAGGAGCCGGCAAGGCTTTCCGGTGACTGGACAGACTATGTGAGGACAGAGGCGGGAAGGCATCCGGATACGGCCAATCTGTACCTGGGTATTATTCTGGAGACAGCAGAGGAAGATATAACCTCCAAGGCCGCAGAGCTGCGAAAGGAATTGGGGGTAACAGAGGATCAGCTGAAGCTGTTTACAAAAGAGGAAGCCTTCCTGGGTCTGGCCAGAGAACGGCAAGAGCAGCTGAAACAGGGAGCTGTGGGACTGTTTGACTATTCATTGCAGGGCCAGTTGTATTACTATATGGTAAAAAAACAGGACGGGCAGATGCTGGTAGAGAGGGAGGACTACTCTGCCTTTATGAGAAATACGCGCCTGCCGCACCAGAAGGATATGGCATTTGAGAATGCTGCCATGCAGGCCATGGCTGCGGAAGTCACATCTCTTGTTTATCTGTGCGGCCAGGGTTTTGACAGCGGATGGCTTAAAAATGCCGCCACAAAGCTGTGCGCCGGGCGGCGTGTGTTCATGGGAAACCATGTTTATGCCACAGGAGCCATTTATCTCTTAGGAAGAAAAAATGTTGCGGACATTGATTCGGCTGTGATTCTCACGGACACGGTCATGATGTACCAGGTCGGCATCATGGCATGGAACCATGGAAAAGAAGAATTTTTACCGCTGGTAAAAGGAGGGCGCCCGTGGTTTGAGAGCCGTGGCAGTGTGACCGTACTGATCGATGCAGCGGCTTCTGTCCCAGTGGAGATCAAGCCGCTGTTCCCCGGGAAAGGTGACAGGATGCGCTTTTTGGTGCCGCTGAAAGGACTGGTCAAAAGGGAGGGACGAGCGACAAAGCTTAAGATCGAAGCTGAGTGTATCGGGGAGACAAAGTGCAGGGTCAAGATCACGGATCTTGGTTTCGGAACCTTATTTCCTCCCACCTATCAGGTGTTTCAACAGGTGTTATCATGGGAAAGGAGGGGACAGCCGTGAGAATGGTATTGTGTGAGACGGATGAGATCAGAAGGCCTTATACGCTAAATTCCTTTGGGCAGACCATTTCCTCCTATGAAGAATTGTGCTATATTATTTCCGGACAGTATTTATATTTTTTGGTGGAGGGAATCCCAAAAGGGATGAAACTATGGATAGAGGAGGAGCTTGGGCTGACCCTCTCTGAGCAGGAAGAGACAAAAAAGCAGCTGGAGCAGATCATCGGTTATCGGAATTATTTCACGGAGCCGGAGCAGAGGATGCTCATTCAGCAGATGCGGACGGCCTATCTTTACTCCTCCGTGCGCAAACAAAAGATGCTTGGCGATTTGTATCTTAAACATTGCAAATATCTGAGTGCGTACCATGCATATCATAAGACACTATCAGGACTGCTGCAGCTGAAGCAGAAAGAACAGCAGGAGGTTCTGTATCATATAGGACTCTGCCTGACCCGGATGTTCCGGTTTCAGGAGGCCAAAGAATTTTTTCAAAAAAGCTGCCGCCTTGGGGATCATAAAAAGTGCCAGGAAGCATATTTTATTGTTTCCTATATGCAGGGGGACCACCAAAAGTTTTTAGAAGACGGAAGAGCGCTGTCGTTTACGGAGGAACAATTAAAAGAGATTTATGAAAATATCTCCGGTATGGAAGAGAAACTGAACGGTGGCGAAGAATCCCACGCATTAAAAAAGATTGATTATCACAGAAAGAAACCCGATGACCTGATGACCAGAAGACTGACCTGGTCCATGCTGGAACGGTGGAAAAATGAGTACAGAAGAGAGATTGTCTGAAATTGAATATCAGAAAAAACGGATGGAATTAAACCAGCGTTTTGTGGAAATGTATGAAGATGAGATATCTTATATTCTGGAGCAGAAGGAAGATATCGAGGCCATGGAGAGACTTTCAGATGAGGAAGCGAGACTTCTGGAGGAAGAGTCCAGGAAATACAACCGGATCTTTGCCAGGATATTTTATGATTCCGCAGGCGGACGAGTCTCCGATGAGGAGTTCTTCCCTCTTTGGGAAAGGGAGGAAGAGATCAGGCAGGGCCTATCCCGTATCCATTCCTTGGAAGGGGAAAAAAAGCAGATAGAAAAAGAAATTTCGGCTCAGGGAGAGGAAGAAGTGGAACTTAAAAAGAAAGAGAAGGAGTTTCACGGAAAGTTCATCAACCGGAGAGCGTATTTCATTTCTATGCTGGTCATGGCACTGACCGGGGCAGGTCTCTGTGCGGCAGCGGTTTTGTATTTTGAGATTGCGCTGACGGTTTCCCTGTGGCCTGTGGCTGTGGCAGTGTTGGGTGCTGTGATGATTCTTCTCATACTGAGGGCCAGGCAGCACAAAGCGGCGGACAGAAAGAAGATGTACCAGATGGTCAGAAGCCATAAAGAGACTTCCGTCCGGCGCCTTCAGTCGGAATATGATACAATTGTCAATGACCTGGAGTTCTGCCAGGAAAAATATCAGGTGCTGTTTGGATATATTTCAGAAGAACAGTGGAAATTATTTGAATTTTGTGCTAAAGTTGCAGCGGAATTAAATTGCAGTGAAGAACTCATGGTCCAGAGGGCATCCTTTGTTTCGGCCATGGAAAAGTGCGGGATGCGCGCGCCCAAGGCGTGGTGTTATTACCCGAAAGCGATTTATGATATACCAAAAAGGATCAACCGTATGGAATGGCTGTCACGCAGGCAGATCATCTGTGAGCAGGCAATGGTACAGCATGAGCGGGCCATCCGCAACAATCTATTAGCTTAGAGGATCATAAGATTAAAATAGAGTAGGAGATATAAGATGAGTAAAGAATTGGAAAAGACATATAACCCGTCTGAGATTGAAGACAGGCTATATCAAAAGTGGCTGGACAACAAATATTTTCACGCGAAAGTCGATCACAGCAAGAAACCGTTTACGATCGTGATCCCGCCTCCAAATATAACAGGAAAACTGCATATGGGACACGCTCTGGATGAGACTATGCAGGATATTTTGATCCGCTTTAAAAAAATGCAGGGATACAATACACTTTGGCAGCCGGGAACCGATCACGCCAGCATCGCCACGGAAGTGAAGATTATCGAGGCCCTGAAAGAGGAAGGCATTGAAAAAGAAGATCTGGGCCGGGAAAAGTTCCTTGAGAGAGCCTGGGAGTGGAAGGAAGAATACGGCGGCACCATTGTCAGCCAGTTAAAGAAGCTGGGTTCTGCCTGTGACTGGGAGAGAGAACGTTTTACCATGGATGAGGGCTGTTCCAAAGCGGTGGAAGAGGTCTTTATCAAGTTATATGAAAAAGGATATATTTACAAGGGATCCAGGATCATCAACTGGTGTCCGGTGTGCCAGACTTCCATCTCTGATGCGGAAGTAGAGCATATAGATCAGGCAGGCCATTTCTGGCATATCAAATATCCGGTGGCAGGAACTGATGATTATTTGGAGATTGCCACCACCCGTCCTGAGACAATGCTGGGGGATACGGCTGTGGCTGTCCACCCGGATGATGACAGATATGCAGGTCTGGTCGGAAAAATGCTGGAACTTCCGCTGTGCGGGCGCCAGATTCCAGTCGTGGCAGATGAATATGTAGACAAAGAGTTCGGCACCGGGGCTGTAAAGATCACACCGGCCCATGATCCCAATGACTTTGAAGTAGGGAAACGCCATGATCTTCCTGTGATTAACGTGATGAACGACGATGCCACTATCAATGAAAGCGGCGGCAGATATGAGGGAATGGAGCGCTACGAGGCGAGAAAAGCCATTGTAAAAGATCTGGAAGAACAGGGATACTTGGTAAAGATCAAAGACCATGAACACAACGTGGGTACACATGACCGCTGTAAATCTACTATTGAACCTATGGTAAAACCACAGTGGTTTGTAAAGATGGACGAACTTGCAAAACCAGCCATTGAAGCTGTGAAAAACGGAGATGTCAAGTTTGTGCCGGAGCGCTACACAAAGACCTATCTTCATTGGCTGGAGAACATCCGTGACTGGTGTATTTCCAGGCAGCTTTGGTGGGGACACCGGATTCCGGCTTATTACTGTGACGAGTGCGGTGAGACCGTGGTGGCAAAAGAGAAACCGTCGGTATGCCCAAAATGCGGATGTACCCATTTTACTCAGGATGAGGATACCCTGGATACATGGTTCAGCTCCGCTCTGTGGCCTTTCTCTGTTCTCGGATGGCCGGAGCAGACGGAAGAACTTGACTACTTTTATCCGACCAATGTACTTGTGACCGGATACGATATCATTTTCTTCTGGGTTGTGCGTATGGTATTCTCAGGATATGAACACACAGGAAAAGCGCCGTTTGACACAGTGCTGATCCACGGACTAGTAAGAGACGACAAAGGACGCAAGATGAGCAAATCCCTGGGCAACGGCATCGATCCTCTTGAGGTCATCGGACAGTATGGTGCAGATGCGCTGAGATTTACTCTAGTTACCGGAAATGCCCCTGGAAATGACATGCGGTTCTATATGGAGAGGGTAGAAGCCAGCCGTAATTTTGCAAATAAGGTATGGAATGCCTCTCGTTTCATGATGATGAACTTCGAGCAGGCAGATTTCTCCCATGTGGAGCTTTGTGACCTGACCCAGGCGGACCGCTGGATCTTATCCAAATTTAATACGCTGGCAAAAGATGTGACCGACAATATGGACAAATATGAGCTTGGAATTGCTGTTCAAAAGCTCAACGACTTTATATGGGAAGAATTCTGTGACTGGTATATTGAGATGGTAAAACCGCGTCTCTATAATGACGAAGATACCACCAAAGCGGCAGCATTGTGGACTTTGAAAAAAGTTCTTTCAGAATCTCTGAAGCTGCTCCATCCGTTCATGCCGTTTATCACGGAGGAGATCTACTGCAACCTGACAGGGGAAGAATCCATTATGCTGGCAGCCTGGCCGGAATACAGGGAAGAATACAGCTTTGCCCAGGAAGAGGCAGCAGTGGAGTTGATGAAGGAAGCAGTGAGAGGCATCAGAAACATCCGCGCTGAGATGAATGTTTCTCCAAAGAAGAAAGCAAAAGTATTTGTTGTTTCTGAGAAACAGGAAGTAAGGGATATTTTTGAACAGGGCAGGGTTTTCTTCGGAACACTTGGCTATGCCAGTGAGGTCCTGGTTCAGGCAGATAAAGAAGGAATTTCAGAGGATGCGGTGTCCACAGTTGTACCGGACGCAGAGATCTACATGCCGTTTGCGGAGCTTGTGGATATTGACAAAGAAATTGAACGCCTGAAAAAGGAACAGAAGAAATTAGGCGGAGAGATTAAGAGATGTGAAGGAATGTTGGGGAATGAAAGATTCTTAAGCAAAGCTCCGGCCCAGAAGGTGGAAGAAGAAAAAGAAAAACTCTCAAAATACCGCCAGATGCTGGATAAGGTAGAGGAGAGGCTTGATCAGCTTGCGCAATAACATGGCGGATTATGAAGAAGCAAGAAATTATTTGGATCATGTGACGGGTTTCGCTAAAAAAACAGCCTTATCCAATGTACAATGGATTCTGGATGTTTTGGGAAACCCGGAGAAGGAGCTGTCCTTTATTCATGTGGCAGGGACAAACGGTAAGGGTTCTGTCTGTGCCTTCCTGGATTCCATTCTCACAAGTGCAGGGATCAAAACCGGACGGTTTACTTCCCCGCATTTAGTCCGCATAGAAGAGAGAATACAGCTCGGCGGCAGAGAGATTTCCAAAATAAGATTTGCAGAAGTCTTTACGGCAGTAAAAGAAGCCGTCAGCCAGGCCGTGAAGAAAGGGGCAGCACATCCCTCTTTCTTTGAATTCCTGTTTTTGATGTCCATGGTCTTTTTCCGGGAAGAAAAAGCCGAAATGTGCATTATAGAGACAGGCATGGGTGGAAGACACGATGCAACCAATATAATTACGCCTGAAGTTTCGATTCTCACTGCGGTGAGCCTTGACCACCAGGAGTTCCTGGGAGACACTCTGGAATTGATCGCCGGAGAAAAAGCAGGGATCATAAAACCGGGAGTGCCGGTGGTCTTTCTAGAGCAGAGAACGGAAGTTATGGAAATCTTCCGGGCAGAGGCAGAGCGGCAGAAATCGGAATCCATAACAATTTCGAAAGATAATCTTATTTTTTCCGAAAAAAGCAGTGATTATATTGATTTTTTTAAAAAGAGTGCGTATGATAAAAAGAGTAAATGCCTGAAATTAGGCCTTTTGGGAGATTTTCAGTATGATAATGCCGCGCTTGCGGCAGCGGCAGTCCGTCGGCTGTTTCCAGAGATAAAAAAGCAGGATGTATTCCAGGGGCTTGCCACGGTTTCTCTGGCAGGCAGGATGGAGGAAGTAGGTCCTGGGATCTACATTGACGGAGGACATAATCTCCAAGCGGCCGAGGCATTCTGCCGTACGTTAAACGATTACTTTCCCCAGAGGAAGTTCATTGTATTCGCCCCTTCCCACAGACAGGAAGAGGAGGGGATCTTAAAGCTTCTCAGGGAAGTTAACAATCTGGAAGGAATTCTTAAGGTCCCGGTCAAGAACCGGGAAGTGCCGGATGGCGATTTCTTAAAGGCATATAAAACGATGATCCAAAAGACGGAGGAGGGAATTCTCTGCTTTTGCATCGGCTCTTTTTATTTAGCTGGTAAGGTAAAAAATTTATATGGAGGAAGAAAATGATCAATTATAGAGAAGAATTAAAGAAGTTTGAACCTTGCTTAGATGTGGACCAGGCAGAAGATGCGATTTACAGTGATGATTTAAAAGATGTGGAAGATCTGATCAAAGAAATCAAAGAAGACATTGAAGAAGAGAAATAGTAAGGTGGCGGATATGAAGAGTAAGGAAAAGATTAAAAACAGTTCCAAATACTACTACAACCTTGGACTGGAAAAAGCGGGCGCCAACGATCTGACCGGGGCTGTAAAAAACCTGAAAGCTGCATTATTTTATGATAAGAATGACATGAACGCCAGGAATCTTCTGGGGTTGGTCTATTATCAGATGGGGGACATCGTCCCTGCGCTGAGCCAGTGGGTCATCAGCAGCAATCTGAAAAAGGAAGACAACGCGGCCATTGACTATCTGAAGGATGTACAGGAGAACCCGGTCCAGCTGGATACGGTCAATCAGGTGATCAAGAAGTACAATCAGGCACTTGTATATGCAAAGCAGGAAAACGAAGATCTTGCGATGATTCAGCTGAAAAATGTAGTGTCAATGATGCCGAACTTCATCAATGCCCAGCTTCTGATCGCCCTGCTTTCTATTAAAGATGAGAACTATAAGGATGCCCAGAAGGCATTAAAAAGGGTATTGGAAATCGACTGCAAGAATCCCAGGGCGCTTGAGTATCTTCAGGAGACAGAGTCTCTCATGAAGCCTGCGGACATCAAAGCGGAAGACAGCAGTACAGAAAACACAGAAGGACAAAAGAAAAAAGGTCTGAGCAGTGTCGTCAGCAAATACGAGGAACTGCCGTCCAACCGCCACCGGATGGTTTACATGGTGGGAGGGATTGTGATCGGAGTCCTTGTGTCTTTGGTGCTCTTATATCCGAGTATCAAAAAGGCGTCCAGCTACAAGTATACATCTAAGATCGAAAATTATAAGGAACAGCTGCTGGCAAAGGAAACCCAGTTAAAGAGCAACGAAAAAGATATCAAAGAGGCAAAGGCAGCTGAGGCGAAGGCTAAAAAGGAATTAAAAGAGTTTGTAGGGGACAGCAAGACGGAAGGGATCTATGATTCCCTGCTGACAGCTATGCAATATTACGGAGACCGTAAGTATACGGAGTCAGCGGATGCTCTGCTGGATATCGACCGGGCCAAATTAGGTTCCAAGAAGATGAAGGAGATCTATGACGATCTGGAACAGAAGGTGTATCCGTATGCGGCGACAGGCCTCTATAATAAGGGGATCAGCGCATACAACCAGGGCAATTACAAAGATGCCATCAGCACTTTAAAGAAGGCGATCAAAGTCAAAGACACCAACGTGGGCTCTTACTTCTATCTGGCAAGATCTTACGAGAAGAACGGCGACAAAGAGAAAGCCATCAAGGCATACGAGGATGTCATCAAGAAGTTCCCGGGTACGAACAGTGCAAGGAATTCACAGACTTATCTAGATCAATTACAGAACAAAAAAGCGAAAAATCTTTAGAACAGCGGAAAAAGAAACTTATAAGACACGAAAGAGAAATATATCCGGAAGACAGCAGATCTTCCGGTGTATTTCTCTTTCGTTTTTTTATTCCATAGGAAAGTTCTACGAACCGACCTATGTTATTACAAGGAACTCGAAGCGGGATGCCCGTTTTGTTTTAGAAGGAGTGAAAAATTTATGGCAACAGAATATCAGGTTGAAAACAGGACATTGTATGTAAGGCTTGACGGTGAGCTGGATCACCATTTGGCAGAACGGGTCAGGCATAAATGCGATGTGATCCTGAAATCATATCCTATCAAGGATATTGAGTTCGACTTTAAAAATACCGGATTCATGGACAGTTCAGGAGTAGGAATGATTCTTGGGCGGTACAAGCAACTGAAGCCTTTAGGGGGTACAGTAAGCGTGGTGAATGTCAACGATGTAGTGAAACGGATTGTACACATGGCGGGTCTGCATAAGATCATCAATGAACGATAGGCGATAGGGAGGATAAGGAATGATACATTTAGAATTCAACAGCGAATCAGAAAACGAAGGGATCGCAAGGGTACTGGCTGCAACCTATATGATGAAATTTGATCCTACAATGGAAGAGATGGCAGATGTGAAGACAGCGGTTTCTGAGGCAGTGACCAATTGTATTGTCCACGGATACAACGATGACCAGGGAAAGATCAGTATGGATATTTCAAATGAAGGAAATGTACTGAAGATCACCATTGAAGACTATGGTGTGGGAATTCCAGACGTGAAGCAGGCCATGGAGCCTATGTACACTACAAAGGCAGATGAGGAACGGACAGGCATGGGATTTTCTTTTATGGAGGCGTTTATGGATAAGATTGAAGTCAGCTCCCAATCCGGAAAAGGGACGAAAGTCACCATGGAAAAGAAAGTGACTGGGAAATAGGTCTTTTCTATGGACGAGACTAGAGAGTTATTAAAGCTTACGAAAGAAGGAGATCAGGATGCAAGAGAGAAAATAGTGCTCGACAACATGGGCCTGATCTGGAGCGTGGTAAAACGTTTTACCGGGCGGGGCCATGAGCCTGAGGATCTGTTCCAGATTGGCAGCATCGGGCTTTTAAAAGCTGTGGACAAGTTTGACCTGTCCTATGATGTGAAATTTTCGACTTACGCGGTGCCTATGATTACAGGAGAGATTAAACGTTTTTTAAGGGATGACGGGATGATTAAAGTCAGCCGGTCATTAAAAGAGATCGCATACCAAGTCCGGCAGGCAGGAGAGGCCTTTGCCATGAAGTACAACAGGGAGGCAACCATCGATGAGCTTTCTAAGGAGACTAAGATCGCCAGGGATGAGATCGTGGTAGCGCTGGAGGCAAATAAGGATGTGGAATCCATTTATCAGGCTTCTTATCAGAGTGATGACAGCCAGGTGCTTTTAGTGGACAAGCTGCCTGGAGAAGAAAATGAGTCAGAGACGGTGATCAACCATGTAATTCTGGAAGAACTTATGGACGCTCTGTCCGGGGATGAGCGAGAATTGATCACAATGCGGTATTTCCATGGAAAGACACAGCAGGAGATCGCAAAGAAGCTTTCTATATCCCAGGTGCAGGTTTCAAGAATGGAGAAGAAAATTTTACTGCGTATGAGAAAACAAATTCTTGGACATAGTTGAAAAATGTGTTAATATAATCTAAGAGGGAAATTTCCCTCTTATGATTACAATTCTGTAGGGACCGGTCAGATCACAGGTCATCGGATACATCATCCATTTTCCCGAACTGAAAATTGCAATTTGAATCAATCTAATTTATAGTATTGTGCTTTTAAACAAAGGAGAATATTCTATGGTATATGAATCTATGTCTTTGCTCGAGCTTAGAAAGGCGGCAAAAGAAAAGAATCTAAAAGGTATCAGCGGTCTAAAAAAGCAGGAGCTGATTGAATATTTAAAAAATAATGACAATGAACATAAGCAAAACGAGGCAGACCTCGATAAAAAAACGGAACAGCCAAGAGAGGCAAAGCAGGAGCGCGTACCCAGAGACATCAAAAGCCTGGACAGCGGCAGAAAAGCCAATGGTATTCTGGAAGTACTCCCGGACGGATATGGATTTATCCGCTGTGAGAACTATCTCCCTGGGGAGAATGACATCTATGTATCTCCGACGCAGATTCGCAGATTTAATTTAAAGTCAGGGGATATTTTATGCGGTGCGATCCGAGTCAAAAGCCAGAATGAAAAGTTTGGTGCTCTGCTGTTTGTGGAATCTGTCAACGGATACCATCCGGAGGCGGCAGCCAGAAGGAAGCATTTTGAAGACTTAACCCCAATTTTTCCGAATCAGAGATTAAAACTGGAGACAGAGCGGGCAACTATTCCCATGCGTATGGTGGATCTCCTGTCGCCGGTGGGAAAAGGGCAGAGGGGGATGATTGTATCGCCCCCAAAGACAGGTAAGACAACACTGTTAAAGCAGATGGCCCAGAGTATCAGCCAGAACTATGAGGATATCAAGCTGATCGTCCTGCTCATTGACGAGCGCCCGGAAGAGGTGACAGATTTCAAGGAGTCCGTGGAGGGCCAGAATGTAGAAGTCATTTACTCTACATTTGATGAACTTCCTGACCACCATAAACGGGTGTCAGAGATGGTGCTGGAGAGAGCCAAACGCCTAGTGGAGCATAAAGAAGACGTGGTGATTCTCTTAGATAGTATCACAAGGCTGGCAAGAGCCTATAATCTCACGGTGCCGCCCAGCGGAAGAACGCTGACCGGAGGGCTTGATCCAGCTGCTCTTCATATGCCGAAGAAGTTTTTTGGGGCTGCCAGAAATATGCGGGAGGGGGGGAGTCTTACGATTCTCGCCACGGCCCTGGTAGAGACGGGAAGTAAGATGGACGACGTGATCTTTGAGGAATTCAAGGGTACCGGAAATATGGAACTGGTGTTAAGCCGCCATCTTTCAGAGCGCAGGATCTTTCCGGCGGTGGATATTGCCAAGTCCGGCACAAGGCGGGATGATCTTTTGCTATCCAAGGATGAGCAGTCTGTGGTCAGCGCTCTTCACAAAGAATTATCCGGAGGCCGTTCGGATGAGTTTTTTGAACAGGCTTTGAATATGTTCAAGAGAACAAAAAATAACCGTGAATTTGTAGATTTCGCAAAGAAATCCCTGTTGCGAAAATAAGCGAAAAAATATTTGCATTGTAAGAGATGCTGTGATATAATGAGAAAGCTGTTTAAGAATAAACAAAAGGAATGTTTAAGATAAACTAAGATCAAAGAGGTGAAGAAACATGCGCGAAGGAATCCATCCAGAATACCATCAGGCAAAGGTAGTTTGCAACTGCGGTAACGAATTTGTAACAGGTTCTACAAAGGAAGATATCCACGTTGAAATCTGTTCTAAGTGTCATTCTTTTTACACTGGACAACAGAAAGCTACTCAAGCTCGCGGACGTATTGACAAGTTCAATCGTAAGTATGGTACTAAGTAGAAAACGGGAAATGATAGGTTGAGGTTGAGAAATCTCAGCCTATTTTGTTGTATAAGCAATTGCATTGCAGTGAAACAGGAAGGACGGACAGAATATGAATGTAAGGATTGGCGGACAGGCGGTCATGGAAGGTGTCATGATGAAGAATGAGGACCGTTACGCAGTATCCGTGAGAAAGCCGGATGGAGAGATCGAGACAAAGATCGACCATTATACGAGTATTTCCGACCGATATCCGGTTTTAAAGCTTCCGATCCTGCGGGGAGTCGTAAACTTTGTGGAGTCCATGGTCGTCGGTATGAAAACATTGACCTACTCCGCAGATTTTATAGAAGATGAAGAAGAGGAACCGTCCCGGCTGGAACAGTGGCTGAACAGGCACTTCTCCGAAAAGTGGGAAGGGGTTCTCATGGGATGTATCGTGGCTCTGTCTTTCGCTATCGCTATCGGGCTGTTTATGGTGCTGCCGTATTTTCTTTCCAATATATTTGAACAATGGGGAATGAGCCGTCCGGCGGTTCTTCTGCTGGAAGGATTGATCCGGGTGGGTATCTTTTTAGGCTACATCATTCTCATATCCAGGATGCAGGATATCCGGCGGGTCTTTATGTATCACGGGGCAGAGCACAAAACCATCAACTGCCTGGAGGCAGGGCAGGATCTGACACCGGAAAACATTAAAAAGTATTCCAGATTGCACAAGCGGTGCGGAACCAGTTTTTTGTTTGTTGTCATGATCATCAGCATCCTGTTTTTCTTTTTCATCCGGGTAGACACAGTCTGGATGAAGGTGGTTTTAAGGCTGCTTCTGGTTCCAGTCATCGCCGGAGTCTCCTATGAATTCATCCGGCTGGCGGGTAATTCAGACAATCCGGTGATCACAGCGTTGAGTAAACCAGGACTTTGTCTGCAGCTTTTGACCACAAAGGAGCCGGATGAGAGTATGATCGAGGTGGCGATCAAGTCAGTGGAAGGTGTTTTTGACTGGAAGGCTTATCTGGAAAAGGAAAGGAACAGACGTGAATAGGAAGATTTGGGTCACTTACGGTGCACAAAAGCTTCGGGAGGCAGGGATCGACAACCCGGATGGGGAAGCCTGGTATCTGTTTTCCCACAGTTTTTCGCTTAGCAGGGAAGATTATTTGTTTTCCATGACTGCACCGGTGGAAGATGGGGAAGAATTAGAGAGATACAAAGCATTGCTGGAGAGAAGAGTTACAGAGAGGATTCCTCTCCAGTATCTGACCGGGACCCAGGATTTTATGGGGTATACATTCCGGGTAACACCGGATGTGCTCATACCGAGACAGGATACAGAATGTGTCATAGAGGCAGTTGTCCAAGGAGGATACTCTCATGAGAGTATCCTTGACGTATGTACAGGGTCCGGCTGTATCGCCATCAGCTTGTGTCTGATGCTAGAGCCGAAGATCTGTGTCGGCACGGACATTGATGAAAAGGCTTTGGAAATTGCAAAAGAGAATGGAAGAAGACTGGCTCCTATGGTAAAATTTAAAAAGAGTGACCTCTTTTCCGGGGTGGAGGGATCCTATGACCTGATCATCTCCAATCCCCCATATATTCCTACGAAAGACTGTATGGAACTGATGCCGGAGGTGAAGGATCACGAGCCGATGCTGGCTCTTGACGGCAAAGAGGACGGGCTTTATTTTTACCGGAAG
>OAWB01000520.1_pt1 | contig 22118 bp, 37 predicted proteins | sample 1550621 | NCBI WGS metagenome assembly OAWB01 (sample SAMEA2580107, study PRJEB22360) | human gut metagenome | biome: human gut; feature: human-associated habitat; material: faeces | place: Denmark | collected 2008/2010
CGTTCCTCCACCAAATGATACAATGTTCATGTCCTTCCTCCTAAATTCTAATTTTATTCATCTGTTGCAAATTCACAGATTGCTAAAATATCATCTATACAAAACTCTAGATCTTCTGCAATATCACATACAATCGTGCCACCTTTGCTCTCTTGCCCGTCCATTTCAGCCACGCATTTTCCGCATCTATTTTGACTATTACATCTAATCATCTTTTCCTCCTCAAATACTAAAAATACGGGGTTTTGCACCTTGCACGATCCGGAGTTGAACCGGCTCGTTCAGGGAATCGAACCCCTCTGCACCCCGCTGGATGTCCGTCACCCACTAATTTTTATATCCTGGACAATAGTAATCTGTCGCTACATAATCATCTATTGGTTTACAATAAACCATTTCGCCCTCGTCATTGTCCTTCACCAATTCGCCTTTTATGCAAGTGGCGCAGCATTTATCGTCATACCACTCTTCCATATTGCCCTCCTAAATCCTAATTTTCAGTCTTCTACAATGTCACACTCTGGAATTATATACTTCTGATTATTGGTGCTCATACACTCATTTGTTTTGCAGTCTATTTCTGGATCTGTAATGCACTGTCTTCCGATGCAAAATATACACCCAAGGTTTATGCATCGGTCAACTTCTACTATCTTCGTTTCGTTCATATCTGTATCTCCCTTCTTTTCTAAATTCTAATTTCTTCATATCCCATATCCAGATATTCTTCTGCAAACGGACGAAGGTATTCTTTATAAATGTAGTTTTCTTTTTCTAATTCATCTTTTCCCTCTAATTCAGAGTCTGGTATTTCCACCTCATCTACGTGCTCTGCGCCTTCATATCCAATTCCGCATTTCATTCTTATTTTCATTGCTTATCCTCCTTAATATTCTAATCCTTAGGCATCCTGTATTTCCCATTCTTAGTGGCATGCTCTATTTCTTTAAACACTTCTATTGCTCTTTGTCTGCTACCATAGGTGCCAACAATAATATTTATTCTTCTGTCTTCTGTAGATTTTATTTTTATTACTTTCCCAGACTGAATAAATTCATAGGCATCATATTCTTCACCACTTTGTGCTAAGATTATCATTTTACCTCCTCAAAATTTTAAATTATACCTCTTGTTGCAGACCAAGTGATTCTCTCAATATGAAACACAAAGTATTCCACATTTTGTTTTGCTCCCCACTCTTCTTTTCCTTTTCCAATTGATAAATGGCATTCCGCTATAAACTCTGGTACGTTATTCCCATAACCATTCCTAAAATGTACCAGAAAAGAACGGCCTGTGCTCGTCTCTATCAAACATTCTTTAATACCTTCCCAGTGTTCTTCTGGATATCCCAACTCCCTGAGAATACGCTTTGTCCAATATGGTTTGATTTCTCTGTATTCTTCACGCTTTTCACCAGTAAGAATCATCTGGAACCATTTTCTTTTTATCGGTAATAATAGCATCCTATCCCCCTAAATCTTAATTTTTTATATCTCCTCATACGACAACTCTAAATGCTCCATCCCAAATGGGCGAAGATATTTTTCATAAATATAGCTGTCTTTTTCCGTTTCATCCATCCCTTTCAGTTCCGATTCTTGTATTTCAACCTCTTCTACGTATTCTGCTCCTACGTACCCGATTCCACATTTCATTCTTAATTTCATTCCCTCACCTCCTAAAATGCTAATATAGGTGAGTTTTCTAAGCGTATTTGATTATTCGTATAATAATCAAAACAATAGAAATTATTATGCCAAGTGAAAAACTAATGAAATTCTGGAGAGCTTCGTTGCAATGCCGGAATTTTTTTGTCTTTTTCATTTTTATCGTTTCGCCCCTTTCTCTGGCCGGAACCAGTCCACTTCTTCTATTCACCGTTAATATCTTCCCTCAATAATTCTCCTTAGACTATTGGAAGTGTCCTCTAAGAAATATTGCAGTTCATCCTCTACCTCTGTTCCTGATCCTTCCTCAAAAACTTTGATCCGCGCCTCGTCCAAAATCTGTTCCGACTTCTTAAGGATCTCCTGCTCCTCCTCAGTAAATTCAGCCCTGCATTCACCGTTTGAAACAATCTCCATGTCTTTTCCTCCTTCCTTTCGTAATGCGAACAATTTATTTTCCAATTTTTATTAGTTTAAGCATGTACTTTGCAATTGCTGTATCTTTTGCTTCTTCGTCTCCTTCTTTTGCTGCCACTATCACTTTTGTCAGTTCATCCGCGGCTCCTCTTAGATTTCTTTGCATTTCTCGTATCTCTCTAATACTCGGATCATGCTCTTCTAGCTCCACTTGATCATATTCCTCAGAGAGTTTATCAATTGCTCCGCCCAATAAGATTTCGCAATATCCTTTTAAATTTTCTTCTGAAGGATGTGCATTATTATTTCTAATCTCTCCATATCTTTCAAGCGTCTTTAAATCATCGTTATCCAATTCTATTTTTATCTGTAATTCATAAATCCCTTTTTCTTTTTCTATCATGATTTTCCTTTCTACATTTTTGCAATCAATATAAGAAGGATTGCTTTTTGAAAATGTTCAAATTGCTTTATTTTGTCCCCTCTCCATTCACTTATAAATCCTGCCGTAACCTCAAAAGCGGCCACAAAAATTAGCGCAGTGTGTAATATTAGTTCCATCATCGTTCTAACCAGCGTGAAATTTCATCGGCAGAAAATGTAAATATTGTATCTCCGTCTGATACCGACAATGTTTTTCCCGTCTGATCATTCGTTACCATGACTCTCAACATTTTTGTTTTATATCCGATTCTTGTGCCTGTTTTTTTGATTCCTTTTACAAAAATTTCTTTATTCTTGCATTCCATTTTTCTTCCCTCCCTTTGCGTTCTTCTGATTTCGTTTGATAATCTATTTATGTTCCTGTTTTGACTATCAAGTCTGTCTTCTATTTCATCTATCCGTTTCAATAATTTCATTGTTCTCCTTTCTGCCCCTACTAAGAGGGGCCTACTCGCATTAGTTCCTTTAGTCGATATTAATAGTTTCTTTGTGATATATGCTACATGTTTGGATATGGGACAATTTCTCTATGTCCACATTCCTTACACTTATAGCCGTCTGTTAATCCGTATTCTATCTCTACAGCTAGTTCCTCAATTTCAAAATCCCTGCTGCCGCACTCCGGGCAGCTCCACCACGGTATAAATTCTTCATACATCTTTCACCCCTAAAATACAGTAGCCAGGTTTCAGCCCTTCATGATCCTCCAGAACATATGTTATTTCCCTTCGGATAATATCTCCGCTCCATTCACCATCCTTATACTTTCGCATCTTCATGAAATCTCCCACTTTATAATCCCGGTCGTTTTTTCGTAATTCAAATGGTTTTATCCCCGCTTTTGCGTCCTCAAAAAACTCAGCCGCAGTTTTAACATCATGTTCAATTCTCCGATTGCGAATCTCGCCGTTCGCATCTACCGTCTGATTCTCAGGTTTGTTCATAAAATGTGTCTCTTGCAGTTCTCGCTCAGACATGGATCCTGGTATATCTTTGTTTTTAAAGTCAAGACAATAATCAACAGCTTCCCCTTTTTCGCTACACTGCTCCCAGTTTGCACATGAGAAGCATTTTGATATTATTTTTTCTGGATTTGCTTCGAACCCTCGCTGCTCTCCTTTCTCTTCAGTGCCATGTGCTTCATTTTCAACAAACTCTTCCATTTCAATCTGACCTGGTATTGGTTTTGCTTCTTCCTCTTTTTCCTTCATCGTGATTACATCGTTTATGCTGAGAGTTCCATTTTCTTTGTACAGTTCAAATACTCTTTCTTGCCATTCCTCTGACATACCTGCTGCCTCATAAACTGCCGAAATACCTATGTTGTCGTTTTTAAACTCTTCCATCAGATCTGAACAAAGATTTTTATATATTGTTTTATATCTCCCGATCTGAGCCGGTGCACTTTTTACAATCTCGGAAATTAATTCCCTGGTTTTCCCCTTTATTTCATACTCTTCTCTAAGTTTTAAAACCAGTTCTTCAGTTTTAATAACTTCCGTCATTTTCTCCCAATCCGTTTTGTCCCGGTATCTATTTGCCATGATCAGGGCCAGCCTGTCCATTATGGCATTTTTACTGTCTTTCTTTACACATGGCACTTTCCGGAATCGTTCTTTTCCCTCTTTCACAAGTGCAAGCATAGCAATTCTTCTCCTGTGCCCGGATATGATTCTGTATTTTTCTCCTTCTTTCTTCACAAGCAGTGGTTGCAGCAGGCCTACCAATTCAATAGACTGTTTCAACTCTTCAATTTCTTTCTTTGTATCGTAAAAGTTTTCTTTCGACGGGGCCAGATCATAAATATCAATCATTATATTTTCTGCGTCCTCCAAAACTTTCTCGCTCTTTTTTTCTACTGTCTCCTTTGATCTTTGGTTCAGTAGATCCATCAAGTTAAAGTTTTCCTTTGGCATTTTTCCTCCTTAACGTGACCAAATTGGTCACATTTTTAGATATTCTTCTACTAGCGACTTGTAATCGTATGATGCTGCGCATCTGCTTGAATATAAAAGAATTGGTTCTCTTGCAAACGTGCTAGGCTTCATTTTTGGCGTTTTTCTGATGCATGTTTCAAAAACCGGATATTCCAAGGTTTTAAAAAACTCTTTCCCCTGTATATCAGCATCATTTGTCCTGTCGTATTGTGTTACAAAACACCCGCAGAAACGAAGATTTGGGTTTAGATCTTCTTTTGTATTGTCGATCTGCTCTTTTAATTCTGCCAAACCGTCCAGAGCAAAGTCATCTATCGTGACCGGTACTAATACGTCATCTGCTGCCACCAGCGCATTAATCGTGGATATATTTATATCCGGGGCATTGTCTATAATGCAGTAGTCATACTCCCTTTGAGCCTGCTCTAAAGCTTTTTTGAATCTTGTCTGTTGCGGTCTCTGCTGGTCAAGGAGAACCTCTAAATTTGCTTTCAAAAGATTCATGTTTGCAGTTATAATGTCAAGCCCTTCATAATCCGTTTGCTGTATTATTTCTTTCAGTTCCGTTCTGCGTTCCGTCATGATGTCCGCGGTTCCTTTATGGCTATAATCATGCCGATTCAATATTTTACTTGCATTGCCCTGCTTATCATTGTCGATCAGCAAAACTTTGAATCCGTGGGCTGCTGCCAGTATATGGCCTATGTTTACACTAGAGATCGTTTTTGCAACCCCGCCCTTTAGGTTTATAATTGATATCGTTTTCAAATTGCTTTCTCCCTTCTGGCTTTTTGAATCTTTACGTTTCCAAAGAAAATATCTTTGTTTAAGAAACATTCCCGGTACTTCCCTTTTTTCTTTTCAACTTCTATCAGGATATAATGCGGATAGATCTCTATTAATTTCCCTTCGATCCGCTGCATATGAGCCTCTTTTCCTCTCCCTACCCATTTAGAAACGCTTATTTGACTTCCAGCTTTCAGCTTCATGGATTTTCGCATCATTTCATCCGTGTATGCATAGCGTCCATTTTGCTTCGCTACTCTCAATGCAATCTCCCTCCCATCAAGGTCCTTACAATGTCCTCTGCCTTGTACTCCCCTGCGATATTCTTTGTCTTTTCCATCTGTCTGCAAATTTTTTCACGGCTTCGTTTATTTTCTGGTTGTAGGATGGTCAGGATTGCATTAATGTCATATGTAGCAAATTCTTGGAACGCCGCAAATAATTCTTTCTGCATAGCCTCTTTCAAAGCCTTATCCGTTTTTTTGTTCAAGTGTGGCCCCCTATTTCCTTTATGGAATCCGGCCGGGAGGGCTATTTTTGAATAAAAGTGGTCTACGCCTCCGTGTGACCGGTAAACAATATGGTGCATCTCAATCGGTCCTGCTGCCTCTTCATCGCTGTAATATCCAAGTTCTTTCTGTACGTCAAAATTAATCATGTAAGTCTCCCTTCCAAAATTGTTTTGCAGTTATATTTGTCTAAATTAATATCGCACCTTAATTTGTGCAGCGTTGCAAAGACATAGATTTGCTTCCACAAGTCTGCGTTTTTAATGTCTTGCTTATTTGCTTTCTGCCAATCTGCGTCTGCATACCTATTTAGATCTTTTAATATCCGCATGAAGTATTCCGATTCCGTGTGGATCGTGATTTCCATTCGTTCGCCCTTCTTGATCCTGTGCAATGCTCGGAGTGCGGCTTCTACTACTGCCCGGTTCTTGGTCGTATCTTCTAATTGTCCTTCATCAATCAGAAGATTTGTTTTTATTGATACATACTCCAAGATTGCCCGGTACACTGCTGGTCCGGTCTTCCTTGCATGGCAGGCTGTGTATATGTAAATATCTATGCGTTTCATGGAATCTCCCTTCTTTTCCGCATCCTGGCCCGAATGTAAAACATCCCGTTAAAATCGTTATAGTAAACCTGCGACTCCGTAAAAAGATACTCTGGGAACCATTCTTTCATTTGCCATTCCAAATAGGATCGGTCTTTGACCATTTCTTTTACATAACCTTCCACCTTTTTGTACTTTCCGAACTGATCCTTTTTTGAATGGACTTTCCGAACTCTAAATTGCTTTAGGTTTGTGCTGCTGTTCCATCGCTTTTTTCCTTTCGGCTCCTTGGTTATGTAATTTGCCAGACCAGTTAGACCATACTCATCTTTTTCCAGACGTCGTGTTTCATTTCTGTGCCCTTTTTTCCAGGTCTTTTCTACCAGGTCCATATCGAGCTGCCCATCCATTACTAAATGGTGGTGCCACCTGACTTTTGATTCTGGCGAAAACTCTGTTACATAGACATACTTTGCATTTGGCAGGCCACGCTTTTTCCGCTGGTAATTAATCCTTCTAATATAGTTCTGCATATTCTTAATCGCTTCATCCATATCGTCCGGCTCCTGCCCTTTCCCGTATGTAAGAGTGATCCAGATATCCCGGTCCGTAAAATTATGCTCTATGAGCCGATTCACATATTTTCTTGCGTTCTTATCATTCAGACTCTTTTGTGCCTTCGAGTTATCCCTTTTGAGTCTTGCCCCTTCCGGTATATCTGACAGCTTTGAAAACTCCGGATAGATCTCTATTTCAAGCTGTTCACCTGCCCTTACTTCTTTACAGGCATATACCGCTTTGAATCGGTACTTTAGCATCTGTTCTATGAAATATTCATGGAGTGTCTCGATCTGTTGATTGAATGCTTCCTCATAGTTATATGGGATGTAGGTCATCCCTCTCTTCTTCCTTGTCACCTACGCACCACCTACTTTTCGTTGAGTTGTTAATATAAATTACAAGGCCGATATAAGCCGCTCGGCTCCTTGCATTTTCAGTATGTGCATGGTAAAATGAACTTAAGGATTTATTTGTTACCATGCAAATACCTTGGCGTTAGATTCTCCCAAAATCTAACGCCTTTTTTCTTTTAATTCTCTAAGTTCCTCGACCGTTCCCAAGTCTTCATATTGGCCCAGCTTGTCCACAAGCTGTCCAAAGAGGCAATTATTTTCTTCTGACGTCTCTGAAATCTTTGACGCCCGATATGTATTTGTGTCTCCGTTACGCATGGTCAGCCTATCCTTTGCACAATGCATAGTACCTCCTAGCCTCCCTTGCTCTCCCATGCTTTACGCATTGACAATAAGTATGTATTCCGTTCCAGCAATTAACAAAGTCTCTGTCTCCTTCACTCTGTACTGTTAATAAAGGATATTGAAATCCCAAGATTTCTTCTACAATATCTCTGGCTTGTCCTGTTTTTTCCGCTGTATCACAAACAGCTTTAGCTACAGAGTTCCCTTCAAGAGAATACAAAAATGTTCTTCTAATGATCCGTGGGTCTACTTCTTTTAAAAGGATTGTTTCCCATTCTATGATTGCTTTTTCTGCATCCCCAATTTTAATATCTTTGTTCTTTGCGATCTCTTCTATTGGTATCCCATTCAGATGCATCGCATATATTTCTTCTTTCATTTGCTTTTTTATATACATGGCTCCTCCTTGCTTGTCCTTCTGCAACTGCTTACGCAGTTGTGACCTTCCCTCCCAGTGATTTGATTACCCTTCGGACAAATTCTTCTTTTATTTCTTCCAGTTCATCTTCCGGGATCTCTTCCATTGGAACGTCTTTTCCATTAATTTCAACATAACGTTTTCCTGGTTTTAGCACAAAATCACCTCCTTTATACATCTTATGAACCGCTGTTTGTCCTTGTTTCCTGCTTGTTATTTCCATGTATCTCCTTTATAATTTTAGTACAGGCTCCCGCCAGAGCCGAGTATCAGAAGAAAGGAGATCTCTATGACTAAAAACGATTTTTCATTGCTTTTTGATTCTTCCTATAAAAAAGCCCTGGAGAAATACGCAAACAAAAACGCTATAGAAACTATGTTTTTAAACTATGCAGATGAAAATGGTAAAATTGATTCTGGCTCTCTTGCCGTAATGGCCATTATGACATCACTTGAAATGAACAAAGTTGTTCTTAAAACCGTTCTTTCAGAAGTCCTTGAATTTGATGAGTAATTTGTTCACTCATTTTGTCAACGCTTTCACTCTCCCCCAAAATATTTTTTATGTTTTGGGGTTCTTCTTCTGTCTCATTCAAGATTTCTTTTATCATTTCACCGCTTTTCTTCATTGATATTTCAAAGACTCTTTTCGTATCCTCTATGAATCCTTCAATAAATTTTGTATCATCCGAAAAAAAAACAGGTGATCCCTCTTCGCAATTCATCAGGGCTTCAACATGTATTCTATTGATTAGTTCTGGAAGTTCTGCATAAATGGCATTCTGAAGATTTGTGTAATGATTAATTACATTTGCTGCTTTTAAGTCTTTTGTCACTTTCTCACCTCGATTCTTATACTTGTCCTTCCACAGCCGGTTTACGTAGCTGTGTTAGATGTCTTTTCTTTTCCTGCTTTTCATCCCTATGCTGGTTTCTTTCCCTGGTCTTTTTGTTGCTCCCGTTTTTTCATTTCTTGGTACATACACAATACCTCTGCATTGCTTTTCATTAATAACAAGCTCTGCTTATCCATTTGTAAAAGGTTTTTCATTGTTGTTTCTCTCAATTCTTCCTCTGTCATTTTTTTTACGTCCATTTTTCTCACCTCCTTGTTGATTACACTTACATTATAGTTTGTTAAATCATCTTTGTCAACTCTTTTTAGTTGACTAAACTAACTTTTTCTGATATGATTCATTTATGGAGGTGATAAATTGAGTAACGAATTTAAAGAAATTGGACAACGAATAAAAGAAATAAGACAATACTTTGAATTAAGTCAAGATGATTTTGGAAAGAGAATACATATAACAAAATCGTCTGTTAGTTTGTTAGAATCCGGAAAAAACAATCCATCCGATCAAACAAAGGCACTTATCTGTTCAGAATTTGGTATAAATATTTCTTATTTAGAGAATGGAACTGGTGAAATGTTCGTCCCGCCAGAGGATGAAGTTGCCGAATATGTCTCTATGTTCCTAGAAGAAAAAAATGATTTCTTTGACTTGATACTTGCGACAATGCGATCATACAAGAACTTAGACCGATCAGGACGAGAGGTGCTCTGTAAAACAAGTGCAGATATAAAAGAACATATAATAAGTGAGTACTTAAAAAATGAACATACAAAAAAAGAAGACGATTAACTCGTCCCCTTTTTCTGCAAGTGCCTGTTAATAAGCACTAAAATCTGTTTTATGAAATGTTCGTCTGATTCGTCCATTTCTTGTAGTTTTTCAATAATTTGTTTGACATATGGGATGTGATTCATTGGCTTATCCCCCTTTTCATATGTGAAATTTATAAGATATAAAGATTTTACCATAATTTCTTTCTTTTGTGTCATATATACATACGATTTCCGGTATTCTGGAAATCGTACATTGAACCGCCACTACAGCTTGAAATTATGGTATAATTTACTTATATTTGCTTATAAAAAGGTCAGTGATCCGTACATTTAAGGCTTTTGCTATTTTTTCTAACTGATCTAATGTGGGTGACTTTTTTCCATTCTCAATTTCGTTTAATGCGGTTTTTGTGATTCCAGTTAGATCTTGTAATTGCTTTAAAGTTATATTTTTATTGTGCCGTGCGTGCCATGTTCTTATTTCCATAAAACAAATTATAAATAAAAGTCAGTTTTTATACCTTGGTAAAATTTACCACGATAATACACTCAGATGAACGCAGTTAAATTTCTACAATAAGGAGAAGTTTTATGAAAAAACATAGCTTTAACAAAATAACTATAGTTGTTTTTGTAATATGGACTGGCTATATCATCTACAATATGTCAAAAATAATTAAACAAGTTGGTTTTCTTCCAGGGCTTATAATCTATTTATTTGGACTCTTACTTTTTTGTGGCTCGACTCTCTTTTTCACAATGAGGCAAAAGAAAAATAGACCGAAGTTCGTTAAATCAAGACAGGATTTTGCATCGTCGGATTTCAAGCCATCTGCAAAGCCTTCAAAACATTTAACTTTTCACTTAGCTGGTGTAACTTTTCCTTGTTACAAAGACGGGGATTTTCTCCGGCAGGATGAGATTTCTGACATATCTGTCGATGATACAATTCACTTAGAAGAATATCAATACAAAGGCGAACCTGCATATTTAGTTGTTCCTGACAGGACAGATATGGATATCGGTGTTGTTCCGGCTCATGTTGCTGAAATGATTTCAAACGAATACGCATTTCATAAAGCAGAAGGTTATATAAAGAAAATCGAAGAAGTTGAAAGCGATAACCCTAAATTCGATTGCGTTGAAGTCGTTGACATTAAACTATACTTAATTTCACAACGGGAATTAGATAAACTTAACCAAAAATAAAAAAACCGCCCGGCGTCAACCAGGCGGAAATAAAATGATACTATTACCGGTCATGTCGGATATAATATCGTAGTCGCATACATATTATATCATTTCATGAAGGCACCTGGCAATAGGTGTTATTTTTGTACTCTTTTTTAATACAATAGAATGAGGTGATATAATGAAAACTGCTGCCGCTTACATAAGAGTCAGTACCCATATGCAGGAGGAATTGTCTCCTGACGCTCAGAAACGTCTTCTGATCGAATACGCAAAGAAGAATGACATGATCCTTAGCAATGAATTTATTTTTATGGATAAGGGGATATCGGGAAAGAAAGCTGATAAGCGACCTGATTTTATGAAAATGATATCTATGGCAAAACAAAAGCCTGCGCCCTTCGATGTGATTTTAGTTTGGAAGTTCAGCCGTTTCGCAAGGAATCAAGAAGAAAGTATTGTATACAAAAATTTACTTCGTAATAAGTGTAAAGTCGATGTGATAAGCATCACGGAGCAGACGGGTGACGGGATGTTCGGCAAGCTAATTGAGCGGATCATTGAGTGGATGGACGAATTTTATTCTATTCGCCTGGGGGAGGATGTTACAAGAGGCATGGTTGAAAACGCTATGCGTGGCAATTTCCAAGCATCACCCGCTATTGGATATAAAGTTGTCCGTAAAGGTGAGCTTCCGAAGAAAGTTCCAGAAGAATCAAAACCCGTTGAGATAGCTTTTAAAAAATTCAATTCTTCCATGGGTTTTTTAGAAATCGCAAGATATCTAAATTCACTTGGCTATCGGACAAAAACAGGAAAATTATTTGAGGCAAGAGGAATTAAGTATATTTTAACCAATCCGATCTATAAAGGTTGGCTTAGATGGAACTATAGAAATCCAGATGGATCAAGGAAATCAAAAGAGGATTGGATTATAGTGAAAGTTCCCGGATTGGAGCCCACCGTTTCTGAAGAGCTTTGGGATGCTGTAAACGAAAGAATAGAATTAATGTCTAAGATAGTCCCCCCGAAAAGCAAACCGTCATCTGTCAAGCGGCATTGGCTTTCCGGCCTGATTAAATGTTCTGCTTGCGGGCGTAGTCTTTCTACCTCTGTCCACACTGACAAAAGATATGGAAGGATTTATACAAACTTTCAATGTTATGGATATTTTAAAGGGAAATGCACTGTGTCCCATCAGGTATCCGAAAAAAAGATTGTTCCTATTGTATTGGCAATGTTAAAAGAAGACTCGCTAAAAAAAGACGTTCCATTCGAGATCCTGACAGATAACAAGAACTCTGATGAAATCTCAATCTTAAAGTTACAGTTAGAAAAAATAGATATGAAGGAGCTTCGAATCAAAGAAGCCTACAGGAATGGAATTGACACTTTGGATGAATACAAGGAAAATAAAGATATACTTACAAGAGAACGATCTTCTCTACAAAATAAACTTGAGTGTTTAAATGTCCCTGAAGAAGAAATGAAAGCAGATATGCCTAAAAGGATTGGAAGCGTATACGATATTGTTTCAAGTGAATCAACTACAAAGGATGAGAAGTATGCAGCTATCAATTCGATTGTTAAAAAAATAGTCTACAGGAAATCTGATGGAGAGGTTGACATCTATTACTATTATTCATAAACCTGATAAATGCGTGCTTCGTCGTACTACATACGCTATTACTATAAGGATGACACAATGGGGATCTAAGTATCTTGGCGATCAAGGATACACTCCAATCGAAATCCTCAGATACTACTACGGTGAAAGTATTTATATCAATACTGCGGAGCAGATCTCAGGTATTCCTGCCTCCTGGCCGGGCCATGACCTGACTATTGGTTCCACGGGTGACAAGGTACGCCAGATGCAGGAACAATTAAACCGGATTGCGAAGGATTATCCTTCCATCCCTACGATCCCGGTAGACGGTTCCTTCGGACAGCAGACAGCCGATGCCGTAAGGACATTCCAGAATGTATTCGGACTTGGACAGACGGGAATCGTTGACTATCCTACCTGGTATAAGATCAGCGAGATCTATGTAGCGGTCAGCCGGATCGCGGAACTAAATCCATAAAATCAAATAGGCAGCGGAACACTATTTCCCGCTGCCTATTCCTTTCAATATCTGTAACTCCAAAAAATATTTGTCTTTGGGCTGTCGATCAAAATAAAAATCAGTCTCAACTATGAGTCCTTCTTCATCGAAATCCACCGTATTACCTTCCTCAATCCTCGTTTCGTCCGAAACACTGCATTGGTACATGCCCTCCGGCAGATAAAAAATCCTGGGATCCTTAAGATCTGACTGCTGTATTTCCATAAATATATAGTAGAGATCCTTTTCGCCTTTTCTATAGCGGATCAGGCCCTGCTGATAAAACACAGTCAGTCCCAATTCCTGTGATAAAGAGTACAATTTTGTGATCTCACTCATATATGCTTTGTCATCTGCAGCCGGATGTTCCCATGGAAGCGCAATGACCGCCCTCTCCCCAATGTATTTATCATAAATATCCCTGCCCCTTTTTCTTATCTCATCAGACCCTTTGATCCTCTTTTCCAAACCGTCAATCTGAGACAATGTCTCCTGTATCTTTTTTGCCTTCTCCTCCGCCTTTCGGCGGCCGTCCTCCAGCAGGCTTTTTACATCTAAATGGCTCTCCTCATCCATATATTCCTGCATTTCTTTCAGTGGAATGTCCAATCCCAGACACAGCAGGATCATATCCAGCATCAACATCTGCTCAATGGAATAATAACGGTACCCGGTTTTGGGATTTGTATATGCAGGTTTCAGAATGCCAATCCGGTCATAATATCTCAAGGATTTAATGCCTACTCCTTTCATTCTAGAAACTTCTCCGATTGTCAGATATTCTTTCATCTCACTTCTCCTTGACTCTCCCATTATGGGATACTTTATACTTTTATTATAACAGAAATGTGGAGGTTTTATCTAAATGAACAAAAATAAATTTTATCAATTTGTGATTCCGTCGGTTTGTGCATCCATGGTCACCGGTTTATACTTTGTAGTTGACGGGATTTTTGTGGGGCGGGGAATCGGCTCTTCCGGACTGGGAGCCATTAATCTTGCAGTTCCCTTCATCTGTATCCTGACTGCAGTGGCTATGATGATCGCCATGGGAGGTGCAACCATTACATCCATCTTTATCGGACAGGGCAATGACAAAAAAGCCGTTCATTCTTTCATGAACAGTATTTTTCTTGTACTAATCTTTTCGGCCGTCATGACTATCATCAGCTTTCTTTTTTCAGACAGCATTGCTATGATCCTAGGTGCAAAGGGGAATCTGCTGTCCTTGACTTCGGATTATCTTCGTTACTATATCCTGTTCGGAGTCTTCTTCTGTATGGCCATGGTGCTTGCAGCGTTTGTCCGTAACGACGGAAGTCCGCGGCTCGGCTTAGTAGGCATGGCAGCCGGCGCGATAAGCAATGTGTTTCTTGACTGGCTGTTTATCTTTGTTTTTAACATGGGGATTCACGGAGCTGCCATTGCATCCGGGCTCGGCCAGGTCATTTCCTGTATGATCATGCTTCCCCACTTTATCGTGGGAAAAGGCCGGCTGAAACTGAAACTCCTGCCCCTAAAAAAATACTATGTTCTGGAGATCCTGCGCAGGGGTATACCGGAACTGATCACGCAGATGAGCCAGCCCATCACAATTTTCTGCTATAATTTAATCGTGATCCAGTATCTTGGGAATATGGGCGTATCCGCTTTTTCTGTCGTATGTTATCTCCTGACCCTGGTATTCTCTATTTTTATCGGAGTTTCAGATGGAATCCAGCCGTTGATCAGCCGTTCTGTAGGAGAAGGAAAAAAGGAACTAGAGCAGTATTTTTTCCGAAAAGGTATTGTGATAAATTTTCTACTGGCTCTTTCCTTATATGCGGTGCTGCTATTGTTTGGAAAACCGATCATTCACATATTTAACAGGGAACCGGCTCTTGTGCGCCTTGCCAGTGAGAGTTTGTCGGTCTATGGTATATCCTTTCTGTTTGCCGCAGTGAATATGATCTTTACCACCTACCACCTGGCGTCCAAAAGAACGTCCAAGGCTCTGGTCATTGCCTCTCTGAGAAGCTTTGTTGTAAATGTGGCGTTTATCTTTCTTCTGCCCTCTGTCTTTGGACGGCAGGCTCTTTGGACCGGTATTATTGCCGCAGAAGCCGCTGTCACTGCCATTGCCGTACTGATGATGAAAAGAAAGCTAAAATCTCAGGCGTATAAGGCAACGGCAGCAGAAAATTAGAGAGGGTCAAAAAGCTTCTAGTATAAACAAAAAAATATCCATGGAATCAAACGATTCCATGGATATTATATTTGTCTTCATAAGTCTTATAAAATTCCACCGATGCTTAAGAATAACGGTGCAAATACTAATGCTACGATCGTCATCAGCTTGATCAAGATGTTGATAGACGGTCCTGATGTATCTTTGAATGGATCTCCTACGGTGTCACCGACAACTGCTGCCTTATGGGCATCGCTTCCTTTTCCGCCGTGATTTCCTTCTTCAATATACTTCTTCGCATTATCCCAAGCTCCTCCGGCATTTGCCATGAAGATCGCCATCATAACACCTGATGCCAAAGATCCTACTAACAATCCGCCGAGTGCCTCTACCCCCAACAGAACTCCGATGAGCAATGGAGCAATGATCGCCATAACTCCTGGAAGAAGCATCTCTTTTAATGCTGCTGATGTAGAAATCTCAACACAGTTCTTGTAATCCGGTTTTCCTTTTCCTTCAAGAATTCCCGGGATCTCTTTAAACTGACGGCGTACTTCCACAATCATTTCATTTGCTGTCTTACCTACAGACTGCATTGTAAATGCTGAGAATAAGAACGGAAGCATTCCTCCGATCAATACACCCACGATAACTTTCGGATCCAGACAGTTGATGGTTGTAAGGCTTACGGCCTGTGAATACGCAGAAAACAGTGCAAGTGCTGTCAGCGCTGCAGAACCGATGGCAAATCCTTTACCCATAGCTGCTGTTGTATTTCCTACTGCATCCAGCTTATCTGTGATCTTACGTACAGATTCATCAAGCTCTGCCATCTCCGCAATACCTCCAGCATTGTCGGCGATCGGTCCATAAGCATCAACTGCTACTGTGATACCTGTTGTAGAAAGCATACCAACTGCTGCAAGGGCAATTCCATATAAACCTGCAAACTGATACGCAACGATAACTGCGATACAGATAAAAATGATCGGGAATGCTGTGGATTCCATTCCTACTGCAAGTCCTGAAATAATCGTTGTTGCAGATCCTGTCTCGGACTGGTCTGCAATCTTCTTAACTGCGCCGTAGTCGCTGGATGTGTAGATCTCAGTAAGCTTACCGATGATATTTCCAACCAGCACACCGCCGAGGATTGCCCAGAAAGTATCCAGGTTACCAAAGAACTGACGGCTTAAGAAAAATGCTGCAACTAAAACGATGACACTTGAGAAGTATGTACCTCCATCCAATGCCCTGTGCGGATTCTGGCTCTTTGTGTTGACAACAAAGATAACTCCGAGGATTGATGCCGCGATTCCAATCGCTGCAAGCACTAATGGATATACGGCACCTTTCACGCTGAATGCCACTACACCGATGGTGATAGCAGATACGATAGATCCTACATAGGATTCGTATAAATCGGCACCCATACCTGCGACGTCACCTACGTTATCACCTACGTTATCGGCGATAACAGCCGGGTTTCTCGGATCATCTTCCGGGATTCCTGCTTCTACTTTACCTACCAGATCGGCTCCTACGTCGGCAGCTTTTGTATAAATACCGCCTCCCACACGTCCAAACAGCGCTACAGAAGATGCTCCCAGACTGAATCCTGTCAGTACGCTGACGTCTCCTGTAATCTTATAAACCATGGTCACACCGAACAGTCCGAGACCTACTACTGTAAGACCCATAACGGCTCCGCCTGAAAATGCGATGGATAAAGCTTTGCTCATCCCGCCTGATCTTGCTGCTTCTGCTGTTCTAACATTTGCTTTTGTAGCTGTATGCATACCGATATATCCTGCTAACGCAGAAAAGCATGCTCCAACCAAAAAACAGACTGCTGATACCCAGCTTTGAATTCCAAGGCCGATTAATACAAATACTACAATACAAAAAACAATAAGCAGCTTGTATTCCGCCCTTAAGAACGCATGGGCTCCTTCGTTGATCGCTCCGGCAATTTCCTGCATCTGGTCATTTCCCGCATTGGCACTTTTTACTTTTGACATAAGCGCAAATGCAACAACCAGAGATAAGATTCCGGCCGCAATCGCAATGTACATTTCCATTGTCCAATCTCCTTTCACTTTCCTCATAAATAAAATTTGAGTCTATGACTTATAGTCACATTTTCATATTATACCAAAGACATTTCAAGAATACAATATTTTCAATGAAAAAGGCTGGAAGATCAAACTTCCAGCCAATAAAAAGATATTATTTGATTTCCACGATCCAGCCATGGTTGTCCTTGATCTTACCAAGCTGTATCCCGCTTACGGTATCATAAAGCTTGTGGCTTAATTCACCGATTCCGCCGTCTTTTACCTGCATGACCTCATCTCCCCAGCGGAACTTTCCTACCGGTGAGATTACTGCTGCAGTCCCTGTTCCCCAGACTTCCTCCAGGAGTCCTGCCTTGTGGGCTTCGTAAATCTCATCAATAGAGATCCTTTTTTCTTCCACTTCATATCCCCACTCTTTGCAGAGCTGGATCACAGAATCCCTTGTGATTCCTGGAAGGATACTTCCATTTAACTTCGGAGTCACAACTTTACCATCTATCTTAAAGAAGATATTCATGGCTCCCACTTCTTCGATATACTTTCTCTCTACACCGTCCAACCAGAGTACTTGAGAATATCCCTCATCATGGGCTTTTACCTGGGAAAGGATGCTGGCTGCATAATTCCCCCCGGTCTTGGCCTCCCCGATTCCTCCGCGGACAGCGCGCACATAGTCATCTTCGATCCAGATGCTGACCGGATCAAGTCCTTCAGGATAATAAGGTCCTACCGGTGACAGAATGATAATGAACTTATAATATCTGGATGTCTTCAGTCCTAAGAAAGGATCTGTTCCGATGATGAATGGACGGATGTACAGTGAATGATCCGGTTCGTCCGGTATCCAGTCCTTATCCAATGCGACCAGCTGCTCAATGGCCTGGATATAATCTTCTTCCGGGATCTCCGGAATGCACAGTCTGTCGGATGAGCGGTTAGATCTCTTGGCATTCATATCCGGACGGAATAAATTAACATTCCCGCTTTCTGAGTTGTATGCCTTCAGTCCTTCAAAGACACCTTGTCCGTAATGAAAGATCGTAGCCGCCGGTGACAATGTAAGGTCTGTATAAGGAACGATGCGCGGATCATACCATCCTCTGCCCTCCTCATAATCCATCACAAACATATGATCCGTAAAAATGGTTCCAAACAACAGCGGATCGTCTTTGGCCGGTTTTTCCTTCGGACACTGGGTCTTTTCAACTTTGATATCTAACATGTTATCTCTTCCTTCCTGTTCTATGTATTTTCTTACGTTTTATTATGAAACTTTTTAAATCTTCTGTCAATCTTTCATCTTCTGATACTTCAAAAATACATACTCAAGGTCGAAATATGTCTGTTCATCGCTCTCCTCTACAATCTTCCACTCCTCCATCTCATCGAGATCTGGAAAATAAGTGTCTGCGTCATAGGCATAGTCCAGTCTGGTCACGTATGCTGTATCACAGTAGGGAAGCATCATTCTGTAGATGCTCTCTCCACCGATGATAAAAATATCCTCGTCACTGTACTTTTTCAGTTCATCAAACAGCTCTTCTGTGCTGTGCACTACAACCGCCCCTCTGCCATCATAGTCCTGATCTGTGGTCAAGACGATATTGGTTCTCTTTGGAAGGGGCATTCCGTTGGGGAAACTCTCCAATGTCTTTCTTCCCATGACAACCACCTTGCCTGTTGTCGTCTGCCGGAACATCTTCATATCATTTGGGATGTGGACCAGAAGCTGGTTTTCTTTTCCGATCCCCCAGTTCTTATCTGCATTTACAATTAGATTCATAGTCTTCTCCTATATGGCGATGGGAATATCTTTGATCTGTTCTCCCGCCTTGTAATCTTCTATCTTAATGTCGTCCAGTGTAAACTCATAAAAATCCTTCACATCAGGATTCAGGGAAAACTTCGGTGCATCATAGACCGGCCGCTGGATCAATTCCCTGATAATCGGGATATGCCGGTCATAGATGTGGGCATCTGCGATCACATGGACAAACTCACCCGGCTCCATATCGCACACCTGAGCCAGCATATAGATCAGGACAGAGTACTGAACAACATTCCAGTTGTTTGCCGCCAGGATGTCCTGGGATCTCTGGTTGAGAATACCGTTCAGCACCAGCTTGTCATGTCCCGGTTTCTTCGTCACATTAAATGTCATACTGTAGGCACACGGATAAAGGTTCATCTCATGCAGATCCTGGTGCACATAAATATTTGTCATAATCCTGCGGCTGTAGGGATTATGCTTCAGATCATAGATCACCCTGTCCACCTGGTCCATCATACCTTCCGCATACTGATGCTTCACCTGCATCTGATAACCGTACGCCTTACCGATCGATCCGTCTTCATCTGCCCATTCATCCCACACATGGCTCTTTAAGTCGTGAATATTGTTAGACTTCCTCTGCCAGATCCAAAGCAGTTCATCTACCGCAGACTTCACAAACGTCTTCCTCAGTGTCAGAGCCGGAAACTCTTTGGATAAATCATAGCGGTTGACCACACCAAACTGCTTCAAAGTGTAGGCAGGTGTCCCGTCCGGCCATTTAGGCCTGACCTTCTCCCCCTCTGTGCTGGTGCCATTCTCTAAAATGTCCCTGCACATATTCATAAACAATGTATCTGCATAACTCATTCCTTACCCTCTCTTTCCACTTTCTCAAGTTCTTCTCTTATCTGCTCTTCTTCCTTCTCACTGTTGATGGTCAGCATCTCAATCCGCCTCTGGAAAAATGCAATCTTCCGGTCAAACACCCCGAGCTTATACAAATTGTACACGAAGATACCAAGGATCAGGGCCAAAAGCATGCCTCCGATTCCGGAAAGTTTTAATCCAATATAAATCAAAAACAGTGTCGTGAGCGGAGAAATTCCCATGCTGTCCCCCATCATCTTCGGCTGCAGCACCTGTTTTGTCACAAGACAGATCACATAAATGATCAATAGGATCACAGCCGTCTTGATATCCCCGGTGAGAATCTTATAGAGTGCCCATGGAATAATGGCTGTCCCCGTACCAAGGATCGGCAGTACGTCCAGGATTGCGATCACAACAGCGAGAAAAAAAGCATAGCTGATTCCTGCAAGGATAAATCCGATCCATAGGATGGCAATAATAATGACCATGATCTTCACCTGGGCCCAGCAGTAACTTGCCAGCACACCCAAAGTATTGTGGTAAAAGATTCCAATCTTATGGCGTACCATCTTTGGAACATGCTTTTCATATCCCTGCATGATCTTCTCCTTATCCACAATAAAAAGATACGCAGCAAAGAACATCACAACCGTCCCAATAAATCCGCTGGTCATTCCTTTGGCAACATTGCCGGAATGCTCCATTCCGTAGTTTCCAATAGCTCCCACCACCTTGTCCAGCACTTTGTCCGTGGAACCAAGCATGGTATCAAACTTGTCCCCGAAACCATACGGCAGGGACTCCATCAAATGGAGCATCTGCTCCTTTAGATTCATAAGCTGGGTCTGAACTGTCTCCCTGAGATCCGGAAGACTGGCTGCAAATCCAACGATCTGCTGTGCCAGCTGGCTGACGATAAAAGAGATTAGAGCGATCAGGCCTGCTATAACCGCGATGATGATCAGCGCCGAGCCAAACTGTTTGGGCAGCCGGACCTTATCTTCTAGAAAAGAGATAACCGGATGAGCCAGCATCGCAACGATCCAGGCAGCCACAAAAGGCCATAAAAAGCCGATGCACTTCGGCAGAACAAAGATCAGCAAAAATGCCCCTCCCGCAATCACAAGAAGTTCCATAAAAATTTCTAAGTATATTTCCCAACGTCTCATTTTCATCACCCCAGATTTTTAATTTTAGTTTGTTGCACAGAACGTATCCACCCAAAGGCTATGGAATACGATATGCCCCACGGGTACATCTATTATAAAGTACAAGGCTTCGTATGACAAGGTCACTGCCCCTCCCGATGTAAAATTCACACTTTTGTCATAAATAAATTCTGTCCCTTTTCGTAATAGTAAACCCTGTCAGACAAAATCTCATCTTTTTCTACCACAGTACGGTTTACTTCCTTGACCAGTTTTGCAAGAGCCAAAGGGTCGCTTCCGTCCTCTTCCGGCACCAAAAGTACTTCATGAATGCTGCTGGGAAGGATATAAAATCCTCCCTGGATCTGCTCGGAAAAGCGTTCCAGGACACCTTGGTACAACACAGCCCCTGCTCCGTTGATCCCTTCCCTATTGGATAATACATACAGCTTTTCCCTGCCGCCCTTCATCTGCGGGAAGATCTGCTCCATAGGGCGGAGCAGCGCAGGGAAGGCCTTTTCCGTGTTCTCTTTTGCATCTCTTATGAGTTGCTCCCTGGTGATGCCCCAAAGCTTGAGATCCTGGCTGCGTATGAGCGCACTGGCCATTCCATCCCTGTCATGGTGGGCAAACCAACGGAATGTGACTGCAAGGTCCTCCACACGCTCATAAGGACAGTCCTCCAGCAGTTTTTTATTCTTCTCATAATTTACGAGCCTAAAGAACAGGTGCCCCTTCATATAACTGTAATCCCTGTACAGATCAGATTCTATCGGGCAGTCGCTCCCACTCTCCTCATAGAGTGCGCCCATTCTGCACAAAAGCTCTCCCAGATCAGCACCGTTTTGGTACTCTGTAAAAAAAGAATCTACATAGATAATGGGCTGGCAGGTCTCTTTTGCTTTTCCAATACACAGACCATGCAAGCTGATGTTATTATTCTTCGTGATCTGCCGTATAGTGGCCTTTTTCTCTTCCGGATCACTGACATACTCTAATATATGCTCCTCTACATAATCTAAGAATTCTTGACTGTTCAACATAACCGCTCCTTCCCTGTGAAACGGAAATCTACGCCATACCCCTCCTCGTATATTCCATAATTTTGAAATAATTTCAATATTATCTTAACCCACCAGAATAAAAAAAGCAAGCGGTACCGAAA
>OAWB01000528.1_pt1 | contig 21756 bp, 26 predicted proteins | sample 1550621 | NCBI WGS metagenome assembly OAWB01 (sample SAMEA2580107, study PRJEB22360) | human gut metagenome | biome: human gut; feature: human-associated habitat; material: faeces | place: Denmark | collected 2008/2010
AATTTTATGAGGAAAACGAAATCCCTTGTAGTTGCTATGATGGTTAAACTGAGATTTAGGAGGTAAATAGTTATGCAGAAAATAGAAAGAGACGATATCATCATCAGAAAAGGGATCATACATATCCTTGACAGCCATAACGGATATCTTGGCTTGTCTAATGACCTGCTGGATATGGGGCCGGACTTAATGGAGTTTATTCGGGGGCACATCTTTAAGATCCTTGACAGCGACGACACAAAGAAGTGTCAGTTTGACGGTAGTATTTCCCCGATCCCGGCGTTGCTGGAAGAAATGCAGGAAAAGGAAGACGATAGCTTTATAGAGGCCAGCCGGGTGCTTGCCGAGAGCCTATTTGACATCATGTGCGACAGTATCACCATCCCGGCGGCGGATCTAGTCGTGGTCAGTTTCCAGTTGCATAGTGTCGTATACCTGGCAATGCTCAAGATGAACTATAAGGAGACATACGTACATAAAGAGGCAGAGAATGAAGTCAACGACATCGTGAAACAACGGATCATGCCATTAGGCGGGGCGAAGCTCACAGAAGCCGTCATCGTAGATCTTCTGGAATATAACGTACAGCTGGTAGAAAAGAAATATGAGATGCTCGCAGGGGATAAGATCAATTACATATCAGAGCGGTTCCTCAAGTGCCATGCAGATATGGCGCCCAAGAAAAAGTTCCAGATCCTGAACAAAGTCATTACAGACATCAACAACCGTTATGAAAATGAGCCTTTAAAGAACCGCCTGGATGCAAAAAGCAAGCTGAGAGAAGAATTTGCTGAAAAGAATGAGTTCCGTATCAATGAGATCGGTGACCGGATCTTTGGAGGCGATGCAGAAAAGAAGCAGCTATTTGATGACCGGATGGAGCGGTATGACATGCAGTATGACAAGTTCACTGTTGGAAAAGAGAATACGGTCAAGGGATTAGAATATATCACCGTGGAGACGGATACCGGAATCGAGATCAAGATACCAATCGAGGAATATATCACTAAAGAGAATGTAGAGATCGTAGAAGAACCGGGCGGAGGGAGTACGGTTGTTATCAGAAACATTGAACAGGCAAAGATTAAATAGGGAGGGACCGGTGTGACAAAGAAGAAACTTAAGCAGCACGGCGCACTCAAAAGGGAAATAGATCTAATCGACAAAAAACTGGACCAGCTCTATGACAGACAGAAGAATATACCAACGGTCTTGGGCAAAGTAAAAGGATCAAGCCCTGAGTTTCCATACATAGAGACACGACCAACTGTATACATGGATGAACCGGGGGAATCAGACCAAATAAAAAAACTAATTCGGATGAAAACATCACGGAAGATCACGGCTATGGGTGCTGTGTTAGAGATAGAAGAGTTCATTGCGGCTATACCAGACAGTACAGCCCGGCAGATATTTGAGATGACTTTCCTGGAAGAAAAGAAACAGCAGGAAGTTGCGGATCAAGTGGGGTACAGTCGTAGCCGTATTTCACAGATAATTAGCGAATATTTGAAAGATTAACACAATTAACACAATGGGAGTGATATAATTATAATAGAGCAACTAGAATAACTATAGCAGTTATTTTTCTTGCACTCCTCTTAAGCTTTTTTACGGGGCGTCACGGCGGCGCCCCTGATAAACCAAAACGCAAGGCATATTGAAACCTCTATAATTATTTTGTTTTCCCCGGTATCTTTATGATATCGGGGTTTTTAGGTACTATAATTGCCCACAATGCCCGTACAAGTGTTTGTATAATAAAGAAAAAGGGTGAAATAATAAAAATGTCAAATATTACGTTTGTTTTAAAATACATTCAATATGACAACTTTTTGTTGTGATTTGACGATAATCTAGTATAATAAAAGTATGAATTGTTATACAACATATTGTGATAGCAGTTTATAAAGGAGGATGGAAGATATGGCAAGGGTATTGGATGTAGCAAAGTATATCTTGCACAAAAAAGGGCCTATGACAACGATGAAACTAGAGAAGCTCACATATTATTGCCAGGCATGGTCATTAGCTTGGGATGATGTACCGTTATTTGATGAAGAGTTTGAAGCATGGGCAAATGGTCCAGTTTGTCCCCAATTATTTGAAAAACATAGAGGAATGTTTGTGGTAGACGAAGACATATTTACGGATAGTGGATCTATACAAAATGTATTTTCAGAAGATGAACTGGAAACTATGGATAACGTGTTAGAATATTATGGAGATAAAGAACCACAGTGGCTTAGCGAGCTTACGCATAAAGAGGCTCCTTGGAAGATAGCAAGAGCAGGATGTGCGCCAGGGGCATATTGTAATGAAGTAATTACAAAGGAAAGCATGCAAAGTTACTATGGAGGTCTTTAGCAAGTGTCAAAGAACAAAAAGAAGAAGGTAAAAGTTTCTGAAAAACCGAAAGGGATTAAAGAAGCAAGAAATACTGAGAATCCTGAAAGTTATTATGATAAAACACCTAAATGGGTCTTCAAGGATATGGATGTAGAGCATGAAAGATGGAGTTTGCAGAAATGCGACAACATTTATCCTTACATTATTGAAAAGATGAAAGATTATGAAGGGATGACTTGGGGAGAAATCATAAAGGCAACCGGAGGAAGAAGAACAGGAAATAATAATCATTTTGAAAACGTCGACGAATTTATCAAGGAAGCCCAGGAAAGATGGATAGAGCTAAAACTTGAGGAGTATTCGGAGGCGTTTTCGCTTCGATTGACAGGAACGCATAGGTTGTATGGGATATTGGAGGATGGAACTTTTCGTGTAATATGGTATGATGAGGATCACGAAATATACAAATCAACAAAACGACATACATAATTTACGAAGCACCCATTTGTAGGTGCTTTTTTGATACAAAATTTAGGACATCTAGCTCATATGGTAGAGCAACGGCCTTTTAAGCCGTAGGTACAGGGTTCGATTCCCTGGGTGTCCATTTTTGTAACTGTAAACCGTAATGGGTCTTCTGCATTCTATCCTGTACAAAGCACATGTTCTAAGAATCCAGACGTGTCCAGCATGGCACGTAAAACATTTTGCTACGGGCCAAGCCCGTATGGAGAGCCTGGAGGCGTGGTGAAGGTTCGATCCCTTCATTCTCCGTTATCCACTATAGAAGGAGGTGAGCCGGATGGCAAAAGGGAAATATCATGAATGGCTGGAGCCGGAAGGTTTGCTTAAAATAGAAGGATGGGCAAGAGACGGCCTGATAGATGAACAGATAGCATATAACATAGGAATTACAAGAGAAACATTATCTCAATGGAAAAACAAGTATTCTGACATTTCTGACGCCCTAAAAAGGGGGAAAGAGGTCGTGGACCGGCAGGTGGAAAACGCTCTCTTAAAAAGGGCCCTTGGCTACAAATATGAAGAAATAAAGACAGAGGAAACCGAGGAAGGAAAGAAAGTTACGGTTACGATTAAAGAAGTTGTGCCAGACACTACGGCGCAGATCTTCTGGTTAAAGAACCGGAAACCGGATCAGTGGAGAGATAAGCGAGACATCGAGCATTCCGGGGAGATTGGAGGGGTGGTGATCGTTGATGACATCCCAAAGCCAGACAGTTAAACTTTCTGACCTGATCGCCCCCTCATTCTATGATCTGCATTTGGATGTAAAAGAGCACAGACATACACATTATAAACTGTACGGCGGGCGTGGTTCTACAAAGTCCTCATTCATCAGTGGAGAGATCATTAAAGGCATGATGGAGGATCCAGAGGCGAATGCCATCGCAATGCGAAAAGTTGGACGCTTCCTTGAAGAGTCTGTCTTTGAGCAGCTCTTGTGGGCAATCGAAAAGCTTGGAGTGTCGGATCAATGGAAGGTACGCTACAGTCCTCTGGGACTCACCTATAAGCCATTTGGGAACCGGATTATCTTTCGTGGAGCTGATGATCCACAGAAAATCAAATCTGTAAAACTGAAAACAGGGTATTTCAAATTCATCTGGTTTGAGGAGCGTGCAGAGTTTGACGGTCCAGAGGAAGAACGGACCATCCTGCAGTCTCTGATGCGTGGTGGAACAGATTATGTGGTTTTTTACTCATGGAACCCGCCAAAATCGATTAACAACTGGTGCAACCAGGATGTTATGGATGAACGGGAGGACACCTGCTGCCATCACAGTGATTACCGGAGTGTTCCCCGGGAGTGGTTAGGGGAGCAGTTCTTTCTTGAAGCAGAGCATCTACAGCAGACAAAGCAAAAAGCATATGAGCATGAATACCTCGGCATTGCAACAGGAACCGGCGGACAGGTGTTTGAAAATATAACAGTCCGGAAGATCATGGATGAGGAGATGGCAAGGTTTGACCGGATTAAGCAGGGGCTTGACTTTGGCTATGGAGCTGATCCACTTGCTTATTTAAAGATGCATTATGACAAGACGCGAAAGCGTCTTTTTCTGTTTGGTGAGATTTACGCTGTCAAGATGGGCAATACCAAACTTGCCAGGGAATTAAAGAAGTTCAATCCCCTTAACCGCATGATTACAGCGGATTCGGAAGAACCGCGGGCCATCGCAGCCCTGCAGGAACTTGGCATCCGGATCACCGGGGCAAAAAAGGGACCAGGTTCCGTCGATTTTGGCATGGAGTTTTTGTCAGATGAGATCGAGGAGATCATCATTGACCCCGAGAGATGCCCGAATGCAAAGAGGGAGTTTACAGGCTATGAACTGGAACAGGATAAAAACGGAAACTTCAAGGGAAGTTATCCAGACAAGGATAACCACACGATCGACGCCGCACGGTACGGCTTAGAAGATGTGATGTCCAGCCGCAAGGCAAAGGTAAAGAAAAAAAGCCGCTATGGCATCCGATAAGGAGGGATAGTTTTGTATATATTTACACTGCCGGCAGAGCAGTATGACGAGACAAACTTGAATAAACAGGTGATCCGGCATCTGATCTTGAAGCATCGAAGCTTTGCACCGGATTTGAGGAAAAAGAAACAGTATTACATAGGCAAACATGAGATCCTGAAAGAAAACAGGAAGAATAAGCTTGTATGTAACCATGCAAAGGATATTGCAGATACTGCAACCTCTTACTTTCTTGGGAATCAGATCGCATATAAGTCCGATCAGGATATTACAATCCTGACAGATGCCCTGGAATCGGCAGACGCAGATGAGACGGATGGAGACAATGGCCTGGATATGTCGATTTATGGCCGGGCATATGAGTATGTATATCCAGCGGAGGGCGAAACGATCCTTCACACAAAGAACCTTCCGCCGGAACGGACCTTTATGGTCTACGATGACACGGTTGAGCAAAAAGAATTGTTTGCTGTCTATTATTATGCCAAGAAGGACGACTCGGATCGGATGAATACGGTTTATGTAGCCACGGTGCTGACAGAGCATTATAAGTACGTCCTTAACATCCAGGATACGAATGAGTGGCAGCCGCTCAACGAACAGGCGGAGCCGCATTACTTTGACAGGGTTCCGGTGATCGAATACCGAAACAACAAACTTGGGATTGGAGACTATGAACTCCAGATCCCTCTGATTGATGCATATAACGCTTTAATGTCAGACCGGATTCAGGATAAAGAACAATTCATTGATTCGATCCTTGCTATTTACGGATCCCTGCTGGGTGATGACGAGGAAGAATCCAGCGAAGCGATGAAAGCTTTGAAGAAAGAAAAGCTTCTGGAACTTCCGAACGGCACTAAGGCGGAATATTTAACCCGTACCTTTGATGAAAACGGAGTGGAAATATTAAAAAAGGCGATTGAGCAGGATATCCATAAGTTTTCCCACATCCCGTGTATGACGGACGAGAGCTTCGGCGGAAATGTTTCCGGTGTTGCCATGGAGTTCAAGCTTCTTGGCATGGAGAATATTACAAAGATCAAGACAAGGTACTACAAAAAGGGGCTAAGAAAACGTTTACAACTCTTTGCAAACTATCTTGATAAAAAGGGACTCCACATAGACGTGACCGGCGTGATGCCTACGTTTACGAGAGGACTTCCTAAGAACCTTTTAGAGATTAGCCAGATTGTTGCAAATCTCTGGGGAAAAGTAAGCAAAAAGACTTTGCTTGCTCAAGTGCCGTTTGTGGATAACGTGGATGAAGAACTTGCGGCAGTAGAGAAAGAAACAGAGGAGTCTATCAGACAACAGCAGGCCATGTTTGGGAATCAGGCAGAACCCCCAGAGGACGAGGAGGTGGATGAGGAATGATCATGACAATACTCTGGATTGCACAAATTTTAATGGATCTTTTCTTTATGTACTGTATTCTTGAGTTGGGTTCGTTCCTCAATGATCTCTTTGAACTTTTGAATGCGATGGCAAAGCATATGGATGTTATGAATCGTAAGGATCGGGGTGGAAAGCGTGGCAAATCTTAATTACTGGAAACGCAGAAAGGCCTGGCAGATGTACAAGGCTATGGAACAAACAGAGTTCGTAGCTGACGATATTGCAAGGTTGTATTACAAAGCGTCAAGGTATATAGGCTATAAGATGGAGCACATCTTTCGGAAGTATATGGATAAGAACCATCTTTCTGAGGAAGAAGCGTTTCATCTCTTAAATTCCCTGAATGATCTAACCTCTTTTGATGAACTGCGACAGGCTTTAAAGAATAATCCAGACAGCGAGGCAAAGGCAGCTATTCTTGCCGAACTGGAGGCTCCTTCCTACGCAACGAGGATTGAAAGACTCCAGGAGCTGCAACAGCAGACAGATCTGATGATGCGAGGCATTTATCGGCAGGAAAAAGACTTTAATACCAGGCACTATGTGAATCTTGCTTACGATACTTATCACAGGGGGATCTTCGATATCCAGCAGCGTGCCGGATATGGACTCAGTTTTGCAGAAGTAGACCACAAGACGATTGACAGTATTCTAAGCTCAGACTGGTCTGGTGAGAACTACTCAAGCCGGATCTGGAAGAATACCCAGGGTCTTGCCCAAGAAGTAAAACAAGATCTTTTGATGGATGTTTTGACTGGTCAAACGTACAAAGAAGCGGCAGACCGAATCACAAAGAAGTTTGCGGGAGGAGCCAGCGCATCCAGGCGTCTGATCCGTACCGAGAGCAATTTTGTTCACGGGCAGATGGAAATGAAGTCTTATGAAGAGTGTGGAATTAAGACTTATATCTTTGTCGCTACGTTGGATCTCAAGACATCTTCCATATGCCGTGAACTGGACGAAAAACGCTTCCCGGTGTCAGAACAACAGCCGGGAGTAAACTGCAATCCAATGCACCCATGGTGCCGGTCAACCACGATCTGTGATATTTCCGATGAAGAACTTGCTCAGATGCAGCGCAGGGCCTACGATCTAAAGACGAAGCGCTCCAGAACTGTTCCGGCAAACATGACGTATGAGCAGTGGTATAAGGAGTATGTTGAAAGCAGTCCGGAGGCTTTGGTGCAGGAAAGAATGACAAAGAACCGGGGAGCGGATCGCCGGCAACTGCAAAAATATAACAAGGTCCTTGGGCCTGATAAGATAGAAAACCTGGATGTTTTCCAGGATTTAAAGTATAATAACAGTGAAAAGTATGGATTTGTGAAGCTGGATTATTCGAGGAAACATCGGTTGATGGAACATCCGGAGTTAAGTCTTCAAAATGCGGAACAGGTAATCATACCAGAGCCAAAATTTACAAAGTATCTTTTCGGCGGTGACAACCAGGCAGGGCTTGCGAAAGGCAAAGCGTTTACCAGCCGTTTGGGTTACGATGCAAAGAACTGGGGAAAACTTGAGTCAGAGATAAAGAGCCGCTCGAAGTTATATCCTGCGACAGAAAAAATATCAGATCAATATGGGACTCGTTTTGAACAAAAAATGATTTTGTATGGAGAAAAAGATATGCCGGCCAATGTGGTTGTTGGATGGATCCATAAGCCAGATGGGACATTGTCAATGACCAGTGCTTATATTAAAGAGGTGAAATGAATATGAAGATAAAACAATATGATACGGTCCTGCTAAAAGACGGTCGGACAGCAGCGATCGTGGAGGTCCTTGATCAGGATACTTTCATTGCTGATGTAGGAACCTCTGAAAAGGACTGGAAAACGATTGACATAAAAATGAAGGACATAGCAAAAATCCTTTTTGAATAGGGTTCTCCTATATGGTAAAATGTGTTAATATGGGTATACACATAAAACGACATGGGAGGACAATGTTATGAAGAGAAAATTGTTATTTATTGGGTTTATCACTGCTTTGTGTTTTGGCCTGTCAGCATGCGGATCAAGTGGTCCGAGTTCTGAAACAGAGAAAAAAGCAGACACAACAGAAAAGAAACCCGCTACTAAGATTTCTGTCGACAATGATAGATTTTCGGTTAAATATTTAAAGACTAAAGTCGTGAAAGACGGGGACGGGAAGCCGGCGGCACTTGTATATTTTCAGTATAAAAATAAAACAAGTGACGGGCAAACCATTGATGAATCTTTGCAATTTAGTTATTACCAGGATGGGGTCGAGTGTGAACGTTATGCAATGGTGAGAACAAATAAATATCTTGAAAATGCAGATAAAAAGATTAAAGATGGAGCAGAATTAAAAGTTTGCCTTACCGTTTCACTTCAAAATGCAAAGTCAGATCTTGAAATTAAAGCCATGGATTTAGAAAAGGATATAAAGAATCCAATAGCAACGCAGACAGTAAAATTAAAATAATTTTCAAAGCACCAGGTTAAATCTGGTGCTTTCATTTTGCACAGAACTAGCGATGTATTAAAGGGGGCGTTGTAAAACGCTTCTTTTTTATGTCCGAAATGACGTAAAACTAAATATTATAATGCAATGTCCCGGGCTTAAATGAACGGGTTGGGGCAGGAAAGGAGCCAGATGAAATTAGAAAATTTCGAACAGAGCAAATTCCCTATGAATTTACAGTTCTTTGCAGAGGAAGGAGACGACGCCGGGGGAGGTCAAGGCGGTGGAGCCGGAGATGCAGGAAACGGAAGTGGGGACGACAAAGAGAAAGATAGTCCGTTGTCATTTGATGATATCTTAAAAGAAAACAAAGACTATCAGGCGGAGTTCGACCGGAGGGTTCAGAAAGGGATTCAGACAGCAATTACCGCGGAGAAAGAAAAGTGGAATACACTGATGGATGATAAAGTCTCTGAGGCTGAGAAGCTTGCAAAGATGAACAAAGAGGAGAAGGCGCAGTACCTTCAGGAGAAGAAAGAAAAAGAGATCCAGGACAGGGAGGCAGCGATCACAAAAAGAGAGCTTGCCGCAGAAGCTAAGAACACTCTGGCAGAGAAAGGTCTTCCGGCGGAACTGGCCGAGGTATTAAACTACTCTGACGCAGACTCTTGTAAACAGTCCATTTCAGCTGTAGAGAAAGCTTTTCAGAAGTCCGTGGAGAAAGCAGTTGAAGAAAAGTTAAAAGGTGGACAGCCGCCGAAGAATCCGCAGGATCAGGGTTCTGACTTACAAAAAGAAATTGAAAAGGCCATGATGGGCCGTTAAAGAAAGGAGCAACAAATGGCAATTAATACTTTAGCAACAGCGACTTTATTTCAGCAGACACTGGATAAAGTAGCAATTCAGGAAGCCGTTACCGGATGGATGGATGCAAACGCAGGGCAGGTGATCTATAACGGTGGGGCAGAGGTAAAGATCCCAAAGATGTCTACAGACGGTTTAGGGGACTATGACAGAGACCTTGGTTATCCGCAGGGCGGCGTTACTCTGGAGTACGAGACAAGGACGATGACACAGGACCGTGGCCGTAAATTCCAGTTGGATGCCATGGACATTAATGAGAATAACTTTGTCACAACAGGGGCTTCTGTTATGGGAGAGTTCCAGAGAGTCAGCGTCATTCCGGAGATTGATGCTTATCGGATCTCCTCATTGATTACAAAAGCGATCACATTCGACAAACAGGTAGAATACGGATACACAGCGGCGGAGGGAACTATTCTCCGTAAAATCAAAGAAGGGATTGCAGTGATCAGAGATCATGGTTACAACGGCCCGCTTGTGATTCACGCTACGTCTGATGCAATCATGGAATTAGAGATGGCTCTTGCAGGAAAGATCCGTGCAGTTGATTTTACAAAGGGCGGGGTATCTACAAAGGTTCCGGCCATTGATGATGTCCCGATCATCCCGACTGCTAAAAACAGGATGTATTCTGCAATCAAGATCCACGATGGAAAAACAGAGGGGCAGAAGAAAGGCGGATATGAAAAAGCCAGCAATGGTCTGGATGCGAACTTTATCATTTTGCCGACTTCTACGCCGATCGCAGTGACCAAGCAGGATAAGATGAAGATCTTTGATCCGGATACTAATCAGGATGCTGATGCATGGAAAATGAACTACCGCAGATATCACGACATCTGGGTATTGGACAACAAGTTGGATTCCATCTTTGTAAATATTAAAGATGCGAAGACGTCTGAGTAGGAGGTAAAGACACATGGTAATAATGAGACTCGCGAATATAGAACGAGAAGTACCGGAAGATCAGGTTTCTCGTTTTCGAGCAAAAGGGTATCATATCGTTGGCGGGAGCGCTGAAAACACTGAGGAAAAGGTTTCTCTTGCGGAACTGAAACTGGAAGAGTTGAAAGCGATGGCAAAGGAAAGGGGACTGCAGAACTATTCCTCTTGTAATAAAGAGGAACTGCTGGCCAGACTGGCAGGTGAGGCAGATGACGGATGTTGAGAAACTGAAAAAGCTGACGGGAGAGAGCGATGAGGAACTGCTCTCTCTTTTATTGGAGTTTTCCGAACAGGATCTTCTGAGAGAGACAAAGAGGACGAGGCTACCAGATGTCTTTACTGGTGCAACCCTTGAACTTGCGGTCATAAAGTATAACCGGATCGGGACAGAAGGGGAGACGTCCAGAAGCCAGGGAGGCATCTCAACATCCTTTTCGGATATGCCGGCAAACATACAAAAGCTTGTCATGGATTACAGGCTTGCAAGGGTAGGTGGAAAGGTATATGAGGCTAAGGAACCTGAAACAGTACCAGGTGAAAACGAAGACCTTAACAAAAGATGAAGAACTAAATGATATCGTGGCTTATGAGCCAGCGGGCAGTATCCTTGCAGACATCCAGCCAATGTCAGGGAGAACTCAAGCGGAGCAATACGGCGTCAGGATCGCCTATATGCTGGTCGCATACACAAAGGACCGTGTGCAGGAAGAACAGTTCATTGAAATTGCCGGAGAGGACTACAAGGTTGTCCGGATTGCTGACTGGGGAAGTCACAAGGTCTTAGATTTAGAGAAGGTGATCACATGAGTGGATTTTCAGCAGAGATCCAAGGACTTGATGCGATGATTCAGCAATTCAATGCCATAGGCAAGGGAGCAGCAGGGCAGGCGGTACGCGAGACTGCGAAAAAGGCACAGGCCCAGGCGAAAATACTGGTGCCGGCTGGCGGATCCGGAGAACTGCGGGAGAGTATTCATACGAAGTTTTCACGCAGCGGTGGCACATTTGAGGGCGTAGTATACACGAACAAAGAATATGCACCCTATGTGGAGTTTGGAACCGGTCCGATCGGGCAGGAACACAAGCCGGAACTTCCGGAGGGCGTCAACATATCCTACCGGCAGGATGCCTGGTGGATTCATGAAAGCCAGATCGACGAGGAAGTGGCCAGCCGGTATCATTTCTTCCGGATCGAGACACCAGCCGGGGTATTTTACCGGTGTGGCGGCCAGGCAGCTCAACCATTCATGGTGCCGGCAGCGACTCTGGCTAAGAGAATCTTTCCCCAGGAAGTTGAAAAGGCTGTAAAGGCCTGGGCAAGGAGGTAGAAGATGCAGAATTTTAAACCAGCGATTGCAGAACAGTTATCAAAGCTAACCGGTGTAAAACAGCTTTGTGCGGGATATCCAAAAGATTTCGCCCAGATGCCAACCGTTACTTACTCAGAAAATAATAATTCAGATGCCGGATATACAGGCATAGAGGTTGCAACTGATCTTGAATATCAGTTTGACATCTGGGCGAAAGGAAGTACCTCAGGCTTGGCATTACAGCTGGATGATCTTATCACACTGCTTGGCTTTCGCCGGGCGGGATCAAACGAACTTGTTGATACAAACACTGGATTAAATCATAGGATTTTAAGATACCGTGGGCGGTACGATTCCATCATGGGGCGGATCACCCAGGTATAAAAAGGAAAGGAGTTATAAATGGCAGATGAAGTAGTAAAAAATAAAGGGCTTGCCTCTATCGGTATTAAAGTCACCATAGGAGGTAAGGAGATCAAGTATGTTACAGAGATTCCGGAGTTGGGGGCAGCGCCTTCCGCGTTGGATACGACAACCCTAAAGGATAAGACCACTACAAGCGTTCCAGGAGTACAAGAACTGAAAGACATGGAGTATGGCATCCTTTATAACAATAAGGACGCAGATTCAGATTTCAGGATTTTAAAGGGCTATGAGACATCTGGAGAAGCCCAGCCGGTGGAGATCACATTTCCGGACGGGACAGCATTTAGCTATGACGCTTATATCAGCGTCCGTACTAATGCGGCAAAGGTAAATGAGCTTTTAGGGGCAACCGTTACAACAAACCCGCAGACAGAGATTAAAACAACAAATCCAACAGCACCGCAGTCATAAGAGAGGATTTTGCCTCTCTTTTTGAAAGGAGAAAATAAGAATGAAGAGCTATCCAATCACAGTAGGGAAAGAGAAATTTAAGCTGAGGATCACAGCGCAGGGGCAAAAGAATTTAATCCAGGAGCACGAAAAAACCTTTTTTGGGCTTGTGAGTGAGTCCATGGAGCCGGGAGGCGTGGGAATCATTGATATCCTGACCGAGGCCCTGAATTTTAAAGGGAATGACAACTCTGTCTCTGACGGAGATGAACTTTATGATTTGATGATTGATGCAGGCTATGATCAGGAGAAAATCTTTAAAACCGTGGTAGAGACCGGAAAGACCAGTGGGATACTGAGCGAAAAGGAAGCCCAAACTTTTTTGCGTGTGACAAAGCAGGTAAAGAGCGGAGTGTTCCAGAAACTTGAGGAAGCTGCCGACGATCTTGCAGGAACAGAAGAGAAAGATGTAGAAAAGGAACCCGAAAAAACACCCTCTGAACCAGTGGACGATTGATGACCTTGTCCACGAAGGCGTCATGGCTGGACTGGATCCCATCTCTGCATGGGATTACTCCCAAGGTGAAATCATTGAATTTATCCAGGGATATCGGGAACGTACAGACTTCTATAATAAAAATCTTGCAATGATTGCATATGGTCAGGTCATGGTTATAAACCATTCTATGGATGGAAAAGTGGGTGACGTATATGATTACTTCCCATTCTGGTCGGATCAAGAAATTTCAGAGGCAAAAGTTGAAAAAATAAAACGGCAGATGGCCCAGGTTGCAGAGACCTGGAATGCAGGCAGAAGGGAGGAAGAATGAACATTGAGGAAATGACCTTAAAGATCCGGGCAGATTTTTCAGAAGTACAGAATATAGGTAACCGGATTGCAGCAGAGTTTCAGAAGGTCAAGGAGGCAATCTCCAAGGCCTCTGAGGCCGGTGATGATCTGCAAAGACGGGCAAGACGAATGGGCCAGAGTATGGACCAGGCAGCCCGAGCGTCCCAGTCATCTATGGGAAAGGCAGCGCAATCAACGACAACCTTCGGGCGAAAACTTGAAAACTTAAAACGCAGGATCTTAGACATTGCCCGGTCCAGCGGCACAATAAATCGAATTGGAACACAATTTCGCAGAGTTGGAAGCATGGCTTCAAGTGCTGCAAATATGACTCGATCTGGTTTCAGCCGAATCAGCAGCGCGCTCAGAGATACAAAAAATAAGATTTCTGACCTAATTCAAAAAATACGATCCATTGGGAAAGAATCAAGAAATGCTGGGGGCCAGGCAAGCAGAAATATGGATCAGATCGGGGATTCGGCATCACGGGCAGCCAATCAGGCGAATGATGGATTTAGTAGGTTATCAGGCCTTTTAAAAGGAGGGCTTGCAATCTTCCTGGGAGGGAAAGCAATTCAGGCGATTACGCAGTTTGGAAAGTCCTGTATTGATCTTGGTTCTGATCTGGCAGAAGTTCAGAACGTAGTGGATACTACCTTCCCACACATGAGCGCCCAGATTGATCAGTTTTCCAAGAGTGCCATTGAGCAGTTTGGTCTGTCTGAGACAGTAGCGAAGAACTATTCCAGCACCTTCGGGGCAATGGCCAGGGCCTTTGGGTTTAGCGAACAGCAAGCCTATGATATGGGAACAGCACTAACCGGATTGTCTGGAGATGTTGCGTCTTTCTACAACATATCGACGGATGAGGCTTACACCAAGCTGAAATCTGTGTTCACAGGCGAGACGGAAACATTAAAAGATCTTGGCGTTGTCATGACCCAGAACGCCTTGGATCAGTACGCCCTGCAGGAAGGTTACGGAAAAACAACAGCAAAGATGACGGAGCAGGAAAAGGTTGCCCTGCGACTTGCTTTTGTGCAGGAGAAACTTTCACTTGCATCCGGAGACTTTGCAAAGACAGCGGACAGCTGGGCTAACCAGGTGCGTGTCTTGAAACTCCGGTTCGATTCCTTGAAGGCCACGCTTGGTCAGGGACTTATTAATATTCTGACACCGGTCATAAAGATCATAAATTCAATTGTGGCAAGACTGTCTGTACTGGCAGAGGCCTTTCTACGGTTTACGGAGATGATCACCGGTAAAAAAGCACAGAGCAATCCAGTCGGTAACGTAGCAACCGGTATGGACGCTGCAACGGATTCAACAAATGACTATACAGATGCGGCCAATGGCGCGGGAGATGCTGCATCCAAAAGTGCAAACAAAGCAGAAGCAGCGGCAAAGAAGATTCAGAGATCTGTTATGGGCTTTGACAAGCTGAATAAGTTGAATGAAAAGCCAAAATCAGATGACACATCTGGTTCAAACACAGGAGGAACAGGAACTGGACTAACTGGAGCTATGAACGATGCTCTAAACAATACAGATCAAAAGTTTGCTGATAGCGCAAAGAAGATTACCGATGCTTTTAACAAATTGAGAGAAACAGCAAGACCTACAACAGAAGCAATAAAAAAGCTTTGGAATGAAGGATTGAAAAAGCTTGGTGATTTCACATGGGACACAATTAAGGATTTCTGGAATAATTTTCTGAAGCCGATGGGTGTTTGGATGTTGAGTGACAATGCAGGGCTTCCACGATTTTTCCGTATTACGAATGATCTGCTCAATGAGATTGATTGGAATCGGTTAAACAAATCTCTTGAGCAACTTTTTCTTGCATTGCAGAAACCAGCTAAATTCACTTGGAATGCCTTAATGGATTTTTATGAATACTTCTTGAAACCTGTTGCTGTATGGGCTGTTGGAGACGGACTAAAACAGCTGAGCGGTATTTTTACAGATCTCATAAATGCGATTGACTGGGATAAATTAAACAAAGCCTTATCGGATTTATGGAAAGCGTTGGCGCCGTTTGCCGTAAAGGTCGGGCAAGGCCTGATTGATTTTGCAAGGGACGTGGCAAAAGCCGTAGCACCATTTGTAAACACGGTAGGCGTCGGCTTTATAAAAGTAATTACGAATCTCGTAAAATTATTGATGCCGTTCGCTGACAAAATAGGCTATTTAATTGGAATCAGTGTTGGACTAAAGGGTGTAAGTAAAGTAGTCAGCGGAGTATCAGGCGGTTTCAAATTATTAAATAAAATTCTTACCAGTTCTGGCATCGCAAAAGCAATCGGAGGAATTGCAAAAATTATTTCGGGTTCTAAAATTGCCGAAATGTTTGAAGTTGTTGCGACAAAAACAGGAACGCTGGGAGAAGCTTTTGCAGTATATTTTCCTAAATTTTCAGCATTAGCAGGGACAATCGGCAGTGCACTGAGTGGCGTGGTAACAGCCATAGGGACCTTTATTGCCGGGCTTAGTGGACCAGTGTTATTAGGTATTGCAGCTGCTATCGCTGGTATTATTGCGATTGTTTGTAATTGGGATAAGGTAAAAGAGTTTTTTACAAAGACACTTCCAAACTGGTGGATCAACACAGTGATCCCTTGGTTCAAGTCACTTCCTGAAAAAATAGCCGAAGTATTTAAAATTGACGACGCCTTTGTAGAGAAGGGAAAGGACATTATATCTGGAATAAAAACAGGCTATGAGGCTATTAAAAGTGGAGAACTACTTTCATGGGCAGGGAAAAAAGTAGACGAATTTTTAAACCGATTTTCCTGGTATAAGAAGTTTAAAACCAGAGGAAAAGACATTATTTCTGGAGTCAAAGGAGGATACGAGGCATTAAAAAACGGTACCTTCCTTTCTTGGGCGGGAAATAAAGTTGATGAATTTCTAGGGAAGTTTACATGGTATCAGAAATTTAAAGACAGAGGTAAAGACATAATCTCAGGAGTCAAAGAGGGCTATGAAACTATAAAAAGCGGAAAGCTATTCCCTTGGATTGGAAATAAAATTGATGAATTTCTTTCAAAATATAAATGGTATAACGACTTTAAGAAAAGAGGGAAGGATATCATATCCGGAGTTAAAGATGGATATGACAATTTCAAAAAAGGAAATCTGTTGCCATGGATTGGAGACAAAGTAAAAGAAGTCTTTGGGAAATTTAAATGGTTCAACGATTTCAAAAAAAGAGGTCAAGATATTATAAAGGGGATCAAGGATGGATACGACAAGTACAAAAAGGACGGTTTGTTTGGTTCTTTATTTGATCTTGGAGAAAATTTAGTAAAGAAATTTATTAAAGGCTTTGAGAATTGGCGGCTTCCCAAATTTAAGATTTATGTTGACTGGGAGTTTCCAAAGGGAATCGTAGGTAAGGCTATGGATGCCATGGGCCTGCCGGGTATACCACATTTGAAATGGAACTTCTATGCAGAAGGTGGTATGCCTGACATGGGTGAGCTATTTGTAGCAAACGAAGCCGGCCCTGAGATGATTGGTAGGATGGGGCGCCAAAACGTCGTAGCAAACAATAATCAGATTACCACAGGTATTCGTAATGCCGTTGTCGATGCAATGGTGCAAGTCATGATGAATAATAGCTCTAATGAAGAGCGTCAGATCGTCGTTGAAAACAAGTTTATGGTAGACAGCGAAACATTTTATCGGATGACGCAAAAAGGGAAGTTGAAAGCGGACAGAAGGTATCATGTTGTAACTCAGATGTAGGACCTCAAGAAAGAGGTCCTTCTTTATTTAAAGGAGGAAGCTAGATGTCAACTTTTTTTGCTGTAGAAAAAGAAGAAATGCCAACGCCGTCCTCTTTGACATGGAAATTGCAGGATATATCCCCGTCAGAATCAGGAAGAACTCAGGACGCAAAAATGAACAAGTCAATTACGGCGCAAAAAAGAACATTAAGCGTTGCTTGGAATAACCCAAAACCATCGGATGTTTCTAAAATTTTAAAGGCAATCAATAAAAAGGTTTATCTGGATGTCACATACCATGACCCGATGGATAACAAAACCAGTACAAGAAAGTTCTATGTAGGTGACAGGACGGTACCATTTAAAATCTGGACGGTTGACAATAAGAGATATGAACGACTTGAGTTTGAATTGATAGAACGATAGAGGAGATAAGATGATAAAAACCAGCGATGAATATAAAAAATACATTCTTGATGACCGAAAATTCTATCATAAAGCAAATATAAAATTAAAATCTGGGGAGATCTTGCTGGTTGATGATTCGAAGGTCATGGAGGGTGGATTAAAAATTGAGGATGCAACAAGTACATCAGGAAAATTTGATGTGGGATCAGCAATCATTAATAAATTGACCCTTACTCTAAACAATGTAGACGATGAATATAACCAGTACGATTTTGAAGGCGCGGAAGTACAGCTTAAAATAGGGCTGCAGCTGTCTGAAACAGTTGAATGGATGGAAAAAGGCGTTTTTACAGTCGATACTCCGATGTTTACAGATACACAGATTACGCTTGAGTGTTTAGATAATATGACGAAGTTTGAGAACCTGTATGACACTGGGTTACCTTATCCAGCAACCTTAAAGGAAATCTTTATGGATGCCTGTAATAGATGTCAAGTTCCCTATACAAATGTTGACTTCCCTAATTCTGGATATATTGTTAAGCAAAGGCCCGCTGGAGAGAACTTGACTTACCGAGAGGTGATTTTGTATGTATCGCAACTGGCAGGTTGTTTCGCCCGGGCCGACCGATTCGGGAATATGGAACTTCGCTGGTACGCTCTTATGGATTTTGAAAAAGAGGATTCTTTGGATGGGGGATCCTTTAATATTCTTAATGAATCTTTTGCATCATATGAGGATGGAGATATTGTCGACGGTGGTGATTTTATCCATTACCGTGGTGGACAGCGGCTTGATGGGGGAACATTTGAGAATCAGGATTATCACGTCATTCATAGACTCAGTGGCCCTTCTATAGGAACAGACGATATTACGATCACGGGTGTCCGTGTGACTGAAGAATTTGAGGAAACAGAAGACGAGACTGATGAAAATGGAACTGTAATTAAGAAAGGGATTAAAAAGGGTGCGGCGTTTATTGGGACAGAAGGATATGTGATAGATGTATCTGGAAATCTCCTGATCCAGCAGGGACAAGCAAAGCAAGTAGCGGAATGGCTTGGGAAGCGACTTATCGGTCTCAGATTCAGACCAATGACAACCCAAGCCCTATCTGATCCATCCATAGAGGCCGGAGATATCGCAGTAATTGTGGACCGGAAAGCAAATACATATCAGACGATTATTACGAATTTGTCTTATCAGTCTGGGAGTTTGGAGACTCTGACAGCAGATGCGGAGTCTGTAAGCTCAAACGGGGCGAGCAGGCAGTCAGAACTATCCAAAGCCATTTCGCAGGCGATGATACAGGAACGAAAGAATACTAAAGAAGATATATCAAACTATGATAAAAAGGTACAGCAGCTTACGGGAATGCTTTCTAATGCTCTTGGTTTTTATGAAACTACAGAAATTGCAGAAGATGGATCACGCATCAGCTACATGCATGATCATCCGGAACTACAGGATTCTATCGTGATCTGGAAGAAAGCAATAGATGGATTTGGAATTAGTACGGACGGCGGTGAGACCTGGGAAACTGGCATGACAAAAGACGGAAACTTGATTGTAAAGGTTCTCACGACGATCGGTATAAATGCAGACTGGATCACAATTGGAGGAGAAGGGAATGTAAATGGCGTATTGAGTATTCGTGATGAGAACGGGAATGAGATAGTTCGCTTAGGACAAGAAGGAATCAGTCTTGCGAACGGCGGAAAGCTTATTGGTGGTAACGGTGTTCTGAGTACCTTTATGTTTTCTTCCGGCGATAATCAGAAAATCGGATATGAACAGGATTATGCTATGCAGGAAAATCTTAAATCTAAGATCATTATAGATGCTCATATCCCGGATAAATTTGTTGTTACAACGGCCCATATAAAATTGTTTCATTTTCCAACTTCGACCGTTAAGGGCAGTGGTACAGTAACTTGGGGATATGCCAGAAACCAGAGACTTTATAAAGCACTAACTCCAATGGCAAAATATTATGTGGAATATTGGATGTCAGAAGGCACATCTACAGATTACAAAGGAACTTTGGAAGAGATATCCAGTGCTTTTGGTTCCAGTGGATTTACTGCAAATTATGTTTCAAGCACGTCTAATGCAAATGGGCAGATTGCTGTCTCTACAGAACTTAGCAGCCAGATCAAGGCTGGTTTTAACAGTTTTGTGATCCAGACCGCAGATTCTATTCCGGCCTGGCAGGGAAACACAACAGATGGTACTGCATATCAGAGCAACGCATATGTCAGAACCGGCTATGGCCGGGCAATCCTGTATGTAACTGGCTATATGGCACCATAGAATGGAGGTACAAATGGCAATACAGAATAGAAGAGGACCGGTAATAAAGCTGGATCCGAACAAGTTGCTGCCGGCAGAGTTTGCGGCGGCACTAGATGCGGAAGAGTTACACTTTTGTTTTGCCCCGGGAGAGACAAAACAAGTTGCGTTCAATGAAGATGTGTTTGAGTTGGTTGATTCTCACACGGGGGAGGTGGTGGCCACACTTACGGCAGATGTAAAGAAAGCTGTTGCAGATGCAGAATCGGCAACAACGTATGCAAATACATCCGCACAAAAAGCAGTAGAAAAATCTACACTTGCGGAGTCTGCGGCAAACAATGCAAATGCAGTGGCGGAAGATCTTGTGGCACGAAAAAATGCTGGGGAGTTTACCGGGCCACAGGGGCCGCCGGGAGAGACAGGTGCGAACGGCATTGTAACGACCATGTCCGGGCAGTACGGGTTTGAAATCCGAGAAGGGCACTTGTACCTTGTATATCCAGACGGAACGACTCCGCCTGATATGAGGATTGATGATGCAGGACATCTAATTTTAACAATTTAAATCAGGAGGTAAAGAAATATGGCAGAAATAGATTTAGGGAAGGTAGTAGGACCCCAGGGGGAACCAGGGGCAAAAGGAGACACTGGTAAAGAAGGGCCTCAGGGACCACCGGGGCCGGAGGGAGTTGTAGACGGAAATAGTACAATAACATTTGTTACACCCGAGGCATATCAGGAGCCACAATCCGGGGATTCTATCGCAAACCTGTTTGGTAGATTCAAGCGCTGGATTTTGGATATTGTTGAAAAGATAGGGGATTTGACATCTCTTAAGACTCCGGATAAAAAGAGTGCCGTTGCGGCGATAAATGCGAACTACGACTCTATTGCACAGCTAGAACAGGACATTGGAAATCCGGCAGATTTAACCACCACATCGAAAGAAGTGGTTGGGGCTGTTAATGAACTAAATGCGGATTTAGACAGTACTAAAACAGAGGTGGGGAGAAAAGCAAATTCAGATGAGCTTGCTAAAACAAATAACCTCCTTAAAGATTATTTGATAACAAGAGAATTTTCAGTTCAATACAATATTCCTGGAAATTCAACTGCGAACTATGCGGTTAATCCGCCGGTTGTGTCCGGATATAAACTTTTATATTGTTTCTGCAATATAACAAATACAGGGCAGGTGACTTGCCATTACTGCGACACAAACCGTGTATACTTCTGGAATCACGCGGCAAATGCAAAGTCCGCTATTGCGATCCTGAGGGCGATATACATCCGTAATTAATAAAATAGGAATTTAGTTTAGGACCGCAAGGTTCTTTTTTGTTGCGATATCGCAACGTGGAGGGAAAATGGAGATACGAGCAGGACCGGAAACGGTCTTTTTATTATGCAATAAACGAATAATGAAATAAATAATTGGAAAGGAAAGTGAGGTACATGAAGAAAATGGAAAATAGCATCATTGATACTTATAATGCAGTTACAGGAGCGGCAGTGGCGGTTTTAAGCTATATCTTAGGAGAGCACTGGATCTTATTTGTGGCATTTCTTGCACTCAATGCAGCGGACTGGCTTACCGGGTGGATGAAAAGCCGTATGGCCGGAAAGGAAAACTCTGTGGTAGGCTGGAAAGGTGTCCTTAAAAAGTTAGGGTACTGGCTTATGATTATGGTAGCATTTGGAGCAAGTGCAGTGTTTATAGAAATTGGAAAGGTGATTGGAGTTGACCTTGGTATAACTACATTGCTGGGATGGTTCGTCTTGGCGTCACTCCTGGTAAATGAGATCCGATCTATTGTGGAGAATTTCGTTGAAGCTGGATTTAATGTTCCTGCAATCCTTA
>OAWB01000529.1_pt1 | contig 21642 bp, 21 predicted proteins | sample 1550621 | NCBI WGS metagenome assembly OAWB01 (sample SAMEA2580107, study PRJEB22360) | human gut metagenome | biome: human gut; feature: human-associated habitat; material: faeces | place: Denmark | collected 2008/2010
TGAAGCCCAACTACTACACCCGCACCATCCAGTATCAGGACATCAATTATCAGCTTGCCCAGCAGGAGGATAAGACGGCGATTTTCGAGGAATGGTGCAGTTTTCTGAACTTCTTCGATTCCAGCATCAAATTTGAACTGTCCTTTGTGAACATGGCAACCGACAGCACCGAGTTTGAAAAGAGCATCCGCATCCCGTTCCAGCGGGATTGTTTTGATGATGTTCGTGCGGAGTATTCCCAGATGCTGCGCCAGCAGCTTGCCAAGGGCAATAATGGTCTGACTAAGACCAAATTCATCACTTTTGGTGTGGAGGGCGAAAGCATGGCACAGGTCAAGCCCCGGCTTGACCACATCCAGAACGATTTGCTCAACAACTTTCACCGACTGGGGGTGCAGGCAAAGCCCCTGAACGGTGTCCAGCGGCTGAAACTCATGCACGATATGTTCAACATGGACGGCGCATCCAAGTTTCATTTTGACTGGAAAGACCTTGTGAAAAGCGGCCTTTCGGTGAAGGATGCCATTGCACCCACCGCCTTTGCCTTCAAAAACAGCCGCTCCTTCCAGATGGGCGGCATTTTTTGCGCCGCCAGCTTTCTGAGCATCACGGCATCCGACATCAGCGACCAGCTTTTGAAGGATTTTCTGGACATGGATTCCAGCCAGATCGTCACCATGCACATCCAGTCCGTTGACCAGAACAAGGCCATTAAGACGGTCAAGCGCACCATCACGGAACTGGATCGCGGCAAGATCGAGGAGCAGAAAAAGGCAATCCGTGCCGGATATGATATTGACATCATTCCGTCGGATTTGGCAACCTACGGCAGAGATGCAAAAGCCCTGCTGAAGGAATTGCAGAGCCAGAACGAGCGGATGTTCCTTGTCACATTTCTGGTGCTGAACACCGGGCGCACGGAACAGGAACTGGAAAACAACGTTTTTCAGGCATCCAGCATTGCACAGAAGCACAACTGCAACCTGTGCCGCCTTGACTTTCAGCAGGAGCAGGGGCTGATGAGCAGCCTGCCGCTGGCAGACTGCCAGATTGAGATCCAGCGGGGGCTGACCACCAGTAGCACGGCGATTTTTGTGCCGTTTACCACACAGGAGCTGTTCGACAACGGCAAGGAAAGCCTGTATTATGGCTTGAACGCCCTGTCCAACAACCTGATCATGGTTGACCGCAAAAAGCTGAAGAACCCCAACGGTCTGATTCTGGGCACTCCCGGTTCCGGCAAGTCCTTCAGCGCAAAACGAGAAATTGCCAACTGCTTTTTGCTTACCAGTGATGATGTTATTATCTGTGACCCGGAAGCGGAGGTGCGACACGAAGTCGCGTAATGTATTGTGTATAAACACTGCTCTATCCATTTGGAGTAACCCTACTGTGACCTGCACTGGTCAAAAGCCGGCGTTGGGAAGCTCACAGGACAATATGGGAAATCTGCCAGCCTAAAGCGGATGTACTGTTAGGGTAAAGAATGCTATGTCGAACGTAATGTGAATCATCGTAAGGATCGTTACAGGGAATAGGTGAAATAAGGCTGATACACCTACACCAAAAGGTGCTGGAGGTGGCCGAGGGGCCTTTCTGTACCCCGAAGCAAATGGACACAAATCCTCCCGGTTCAAAGATGGCGGCTAAGGCATTCATGAATTATGCATTACGTGGAACGTGGAAAACCCTATGCACTCCTTTAATAAAGGTATCGACCTCGCAAGAGGGAGAAACGGTGCAGAGGGTATGAGATGGAATAAAAAGCGAACGGTTCACTGCAACGGTGAGCATAGGGGTTCAAAATTTGCCCTGACCTGAAAGGGTGCTGACTTATTCCGGGTATTTCATGGCAAGATTGGAGGTATCCCTGTGAACGATATCGCAAAACAACTTGTGAAAGATAAAACCCGCAAGCTGCTGGTTCCGTCCACGATTGGCTTATTCGTGTTCCAGTGGCTTCTTGGTATCTATAACCTGAAAATTGGCGGCGGACTGAACATTGCAGACCTTCCGATGCCTATAGTATATCTGATCACCGTGCTGTCCGGTGTAGGACCTCTGTGGTACATCCAGATGCTCTGGCTGTTCTCCATGCTTTTGCTTGTGGTTCGGGAAATTGAAAAAGACCGGGTCTGGAACTTCTGTTCCAAAGCACCGGTCTGGAGCATTGTCCTGCTGGTAACTGCCGTTTATGGCTCGGCACAGGTATTGAACACCCCTGTCGTCACTGTTTATCGATTCGGTATTTATGGATTCTGCTTCTTTGCAGGCTATTTTCTGTTTTCCCACGAGGAAGTAATGGAACGGCTGTGCAAGTGGTGGTGGATGTTTGACTTGGCCTCGGCTGTGCTTGGCATCTCGTATACCGTGCGCTATTTTGGTAGAAATTACGCCATTGCACCGGTTCTGAACAACATCCATGCCTGCGTTTACTGCTGGTTTGCCATTCTTGGAATCCTTACAACGATGAAAAAATATGCCGATACCTCAACCGCATTCACACGTTGGATGGCGAAGAAGTCATGGGGGTTGTACATTTTTCATTATCTGCCCATTGCTGTGATCTCGTATGAACTGCACGAACACGCCCCCAACACGCCGGAGGTGCTGGTCTATCTGCTGGTGGGCACCGGAGCCTTTGTGGGCGCATTCCTGCTGGATGAACTCATCAGCCGAATCCCGATCCTGCGCTGGTGCGTCCTTGGAATCGAAAAGGAGAAAAATCATGTTTCAAGACAATCTGATTTCGCTTCGTAAGATCCACGGTTACTCACAGGACGAACTGGCGGAAAAAATCGGAGTGACCCGCCAGACTTTATCAAAATACGAGACCGGAGAATCTCTGCCGGATATTGAACGGTGCAAGCGGTTGGCAGATATTTTCGGTGTTTCCATGGATGACCTCGTGAACTACGAGAAAAGCGACCGAGAAAACTTAGGGCTGGAAGTGCCACCCAAAGGAAAACACGTTTTCGGCATGGTAAAAGTGGGAGATAAAGGGCAGATCGTCATCCCCGCAAATGCACGGAAGATATTTGACATACAACCGGGGGACAATCTGCTGATCCTTGGGGACGAGGAACAAGGCATCGCCATCCTCAAGGAGAAAAGTTTTCTGGAACATCTGCGTCTGATGGAACGTATGCGGCACATGGAATCTGGCGAATGATCAAACCCTGCGGAAAACGCCCTCCCTGCATCGAATACTGCGAAGCTGAGTATGATTTATCCCCAGCAGTGCATCGAATATCATTTTAACACGCTCAAACCCGGAAAATGCTGTTTACTGCTTTATGGACAAAAAGTGTTCCGAAGGAAAGCATTATTACGTTTATACCGTCGCAGGAAGTGCCAAGTTCCTGCGAGTCTATTACGCTCGTGTTACTGAATTTCTGCGTTCCCTGCCATCTTCTGATGCCTGTTGATGATTGCTGATGAACTATTGCGATGACTTTCAGCTGACAAGCTGTGCTGTCGGCTTATTAAAGTTGCCGGATGCTCAACTGCACCCGGCAATAAATTTTTGATGATTTTTTTGTTCAGGCTATTGACACTCGTTAGCAGGTTTGCTGGTACAATGTCATCGATGAAACAAAAATAGTTTCATCAAAGACGGTTATATGGTTGTGCCGATTTCCAAAACATAGTAATATTGAAGTACCAACTGGGGCTGAAAGTGGCAAAACTGCTTGCTTGGTTTCCATTCAGGAATTACTAACAGCGTAGACCGTCCGTTCGCTTCGTAAAAGATTCAATGTTTTGATTGGTTGGGTCGGCACAACCGTTACCCGTGTCAACAACGCGCCTGTTACTTTTGCGAAGAAGCGAAACTGCCCTGGAAGGAGAGGTGTATATGAGTTATTGTCCGGTAGCTGGAATTGATGTCAGCAAACAATTCAGTGATATGTGCATTTTGTCGCCAGACAACAAAATCTTTGCGCAAGAAAAGATTTATCACGACGAAACATCGATAAATCGAGCGAACGCCCTACTCCAAAAGGCTGAGCGGCTTTTTTTCAGTAAGCCTGTTATTGTGATGGAGTCCACCTCACACTACCATTTGATCCTCTTTCAATTTTTCTCAGAGCATGGATATGATGTGATCGTGGTGAATCCACTTCAAAGCAATTCGATGAAGGACTTCTCTATTAGAAAGAGGAAAACCGATCGTGTGGATGCCTTCAAACTGGCAATGATGTATCGAACAAAGACATTGCGTCCCTCCCAAATTCCTCAAACGGCAACGCGTGCGCTGCGCCAGCTCTGCAGACATCGTGCGGAATTGTTGAACGACGTTTCGAGTTATAAAAACCGATTAACAGCCCTTTTGGATCAGACCTTTCCGGGCTATGATAAGGTCTTTTCCGATGTGGGAGGCGTCACTTCCCGCGCTGTGCTTGTACGTTTTCCAACGCCGACCATTTTGCTTGTAGAGGAAGAATCAGAACTGGTTGACGTGATTGCTGCTGCAAGCAAGTTTGGTTATAGTTTTGCTAAAAAGAAAGCTGGATTGCTAATCTCCGCAGCACAAAAAGCGCAGGCATGGGGAATTCATTCATGTGCCGATGAGACACTCATTGTGTGTACCATTCAAATGCTTCGTACATTGTCCGAGAGTGTGCTTCAAATAGAAACCGCAATAGATAATTTGCTGGCTCAGATAAAAGAAATGCGAAATAACATTTCTTTACTGCAAAGCATCCCTGGTATTGGTAGTCATTCGGCAGCCCTTTTACCAGGAGAAATCGGAGATATCTCGTTGTTCAAAAAGCCGAAACAGCTTGCAGCATATTTTGGTTTAGACCCAACAGAGCGGCAATCCGGATCATTCAGAGGAACAAAGAACAAGCTCTCAAAACGTGGCTCTCCCTATGCAAGAGCTGCACTTCACATGGGAGTGGTTAATTCGATTTGTAAGCGCGGAAAGGACTCTGCAGCGAACCCCGTACTGCTCAGTTATTATGAAAAGAAATGTAAAAACAAACCGGCAAAGGTTGCTCAAGCAGCGTCAATGCACAAACTGGTCTTTATAGTCTTTGCAGTCTTGCGTGACCAGAAGCCCTTCGAACTGAAAACGCCAGAGCAGCATGCTGTTGAACAGGGATTTGTAAAAGCAGCCTGAAGTTTTTGAGAGATTCAAGCCCTGAAACAAACACAGTGCCTTATTTGGTATACGAAAAATTTGAATTTGGCATCTTTCACTGCCCTTGTTCTTTACTTGGTGTAAGCGATGGCAGGGCTATAAGTGATGAATACCGAACTCAAACCGTTCGATTTCGTTCTTATTTGCTACCTGTGCTATTGACTTTGCTTAATTGGTCTGATTTGTGAAAACACTATTATTCCATTTTATATAGCCAAAAAGTTTTTGTCCAATCGGTTAAAAAATGGCACTTTGGAGAAGATAAAGTATTTCCTTTTTATTATACTTGAATAGAACACCTTGGCAGGCGTTACATTTAAGCGCGCAGGTTAGGTAGAACTAATTTCTGCGAACATAAGGAGGAAAATCTATGTCTGAACAAACCCAAAATTTAAAACTCACAGGAAAAGACCTAATCAATATTGGTATCTTTACTGCAATCTATTTTGTACTTAGTTTCATAGGTATGTTTCTTGCTATTATTCCAGTGCTGTGGATTATAATGCCCGGAATCATTGCGATTCTTGCTGGTATTCCCTTCATGCTTCTTTGTGCCAAAGTTCAGAAACCCGGAGTACCCTTACTCATGGGCCTGATTACCGGTCTGCTCTACTATGTTACCGGACAATTTACAATGGTTATCCTTGCAACATTTGTAATAGGCTGTGTATTGTCTGAAATTGTTCGATGGAGATCAAAATATGGAAGTTTTAAGTGGAACACAGTAGCATTTATTTTATTCTCTTATGGCATGACTGGCTCTCCACTTCCAATCTGGCTATTTAAAGATAGCTTTTTTACTCAAATCGCAGATCAGGGTATGCCGGAGGCTTATGTAACTACAATGGAGTCATTATCTTCTATTCCAATGTTTGTTGTTATGATTCTAACGCCTATTATCGGTGGATTGATTGGAGCTTATCTTGCGAGGGGGATATTTAAAAAGCATTTTAAGAAAGCGGGCATGATTTGAAATGATAAAAGGAAAGCACCATTGTGTATTGCAGCTTGACCCCAGAACAAAAATACTATTGTTACTTGTCGCAAACATTCTTCTTTTTTTTGGCAGTTCATCAGAAGTAACTTACATTTATATGGCTGTATTGGCAATGGTGCTTTTGTTATCTGGGTGCTACAAATCGCTTTTGGCATTTGGTGTCATTGGAACACTTTTTATAAGTATCAATTACTGGATTTTTCCGATTGCCCCCAAAGTATTCACCATGATATTTTCCATATCTGTGAATTATACCCTGAAAATGTTTCCCTGCTTGATGTCAGGTGCCTTGCTGATTTCCACAACATCATTGCACGATGTTGTATTGGCAATGAGAAAATGCCATTTTCCACAAAAGTTGATTATCACTCTTTCCGTGACGATACGCTATTTCCCGGCAATTTTTGAAGAAATTAAGCACATACATAATGCAATGAAGCTGCGGACAATTCCGTTTTCAGAAAAAATCGAGTGTTTTGTTGTTCCTTTTATGATGGCCGCTTCAACAACTGTTGAAGAATTATCAGCGGCAGCAGTCACCCGCGGCATTGAAAATCCTGCTCCAAAAACGAGCATTACACAATTAAAATTTCATTTAGTAGACTATCTTATTCTTTTCATTGAAGCGGGTTTTACCGTTGCTGCTTTTATGCTATGATAAAGGGGGATTATATGATTGAAATAGATAATGTAAGTTTTTCCTATACCAAAGAGAAAAATACTTTAGAAGATATTGATCTTACGATACCTCAAGGAGAGCTTATCTTGCTTTGCGGGGAAAGCGGCTGCGGGAAAACTACGATAACAAAATTGATTAACGGCTTAATTCCTCATTTCACTGCGGGCGAACAATTAACAGGTACAGTTCGGGTTGATGGAACTACGGTTTCTGATACCAAAATGTATGAACTTGCCAAAGTCGTAGGCTCTGTATTTCAGAATCCAAAATCACAGTTCTTCAATCTGGATTCTGACAGCGAAATTTCCTTTGGCCTGGAGAATGAAGGGCTTCCGCCGCAGGAGATTCAAATGCGGGTAACTCAGGCTGTTCAGGATTTGAACATCAGTCATCTCGAACATCGGAATATTTTTTCTATGTCTGGGGGAGAAAAACAGTCTCTTGCTTTTGCCTCTGTTTATGCCATGCAGCCAAGTGTTTTTGTTTTAGATGAACCGTCTGCCAATCTGGACGCACCAGCCATAGAAACACTGCGAAGGCAAATCAAGCAGGTCAAGGAAAATGGTCACACGATTGTGATAGCTGAACACCGTTTATACTTTCTTGCGGATTTAGCAGACCGAATTGTATATTTGAAAAACGGAAAAATTGAGCAGATTTGGAAAACTAAAGAATTTCTTTCATTATCTAAGGACAGACAAATTTCTTTAGGATTGCGTTCAGTCGAAATTCCTACGTTAAATTTACCGAAATATCTATTCAGCCCCCAGCAAGCAGATTTGCTTGTAAAAAACCTTTCTTATTCTTATAAGAAAAATCCGGTTTTAAAACATGTGGATTTTTCTGCTTCATATGGAGATATAATAGGTATTGTTGGACGAAACGGCGTAGGAAAATCCACTCTTTGCCAATGTTTATGTGGATTACTCAAAAAGAAATCGGGAACAATCTCTTTTCATGGTAAACAGCTTTCTCTAAAAGAATGTAGAAAATTATGTGCTTTCGTCATGCAAGATGTAAATCATCAGCTTTTTTCTGATAGCGTATGGGACGAATGTGAGTTATCAGCGCCGTCAGAATCGGCTGCAATGATTGAAGCTCTTTTAAAACGGTTTGATTTATTGGGGTTGAAAGATTCTCACCCAATAGCTTTATCTGGCGGGCAAAAGCAACGGCTTGCCGTAGCGACAGCAATACTTTCCCGTAAAAAAATACTTATTTTTGATGAACCCACCAGTGGCCTTGATTATCGTCATATGATGGAAGTAAGTTCTCTTTTGAAAGAACTTGGTAAAGAAGAACATATCATTTTAGTAGTTTCACATGATATAGAATTTATAAATGCAACGTGTACCAACATATTTTCGTTGCAACCATGAAAGGAGGAAGTATGTTGGAAAGAACAAATAAACGACTAATTTTAAATGGAAATTGCCGCACAATCATTGAAAACAACGAATATATGATAACTCAAGTCTCTGATCCTACTGGTGATGGACTAATGACAATGTACCATGTATTTCCCGGTGTTTCTGTTCTTTACAGTGACTTTCATATGCCTTTCTGTGAATCAGGATTTCAGACAGAATATGATATGCTTTGTATAGATCACTGTAAAGAGGGGCGTATGGAACAGGAAATGGGCAATGGTGCCTATACCTATTTAGAAGCTGGAGATTTAAAAATAGACCGACGTATTCATCATAAAGGGCACATTGAATTTCCCACCCAACATTTTCATGGCGTGACGATTGCGTTTGATATGAAAGAGGCTACAAAGAATCTGCCTTTAGAAATGCGGGATTTTCCAGTAGACTTATATGCTCTCCAGAAAAAATACTGCGACAGCAAACACCCTTTTGTTATACCGGGAGAACCAGCGATTGAACATATTTTTTCAGAGTTATATTCAATACCTCTCAATATCAAGAAGTATTATTTAAAAGTAAAAATTTTTGAACTCTTGCTTTATCTGGACGCATTAGAGCTGGCCGGAACAAAAGAAGAACGGCCTTATTTCTATAAAACGCAGGTAGAAAAGATTAAGGCAATCCGTAGTCTAATGACAGAAAATCTGACGGAACACTATACATTAGATGATCTTGCCAAAAGATTTGATATACCTCATACAACGATGAAAAGTTGTTTCAAATCTATTTACGGAAATTCTATTTTTGCATATATGCGAGAGTATCGTATGAACTATGCCGCGAATTTGCTGCGAGAACAGAATGATTTGAGTATCGCTCAGATTGCCGGAATGGTAGGCTATGACAGCCCCGGTAAATTTAGTTCGGCCTTTAAAGCCGTTATGGGGAGTACGCCATTATCTTATCGGAAATTTCCTGTCCATGCGGTGAATTTATGGCCGGGTGGAGAAGATGAAACATCTAAATAGCTTTATAATTAGATTGATTGGATAATTCCAGTCAATCTATTTTTTTGAAGGGACGGTGTTTCATATGAAGCAGAAAAAAGACAAATCGGATTGGCTTTCTGTTTTGTTGTCATTTGCAGCTAAAAGTAAATGGAAGATGATTTTATCCATGTTCTGCTCTCTTATCAGTGTAATGGGAGGCTTTCTTCCCTATGTCTGCCTATATAAGATTATGCAGTTATTTATCTTCGGTTCACCAACAGTTTCGGCATTTTTATTTTGGTGTGGAATAGCCATGTTGGGGTACTTCCTTTATGTGGTATTCTTCGGACTTTCAACAGTATTGTCTCATAGTGCCGCATATCATATTCTTTATGATTTGCGTATGGCGATTGCTGATAGGTTAATGAAAGCGCCATTAGGCAATGTAACAGGAAGTGCCATTGGACACTTAAAAAATATCATGGTAGAAAAAGTAGAAGGGATTGAACGCCCGTTAGCGCATATGATTCCAGAATTAGGAGCGAATATCGTTTTAGCCCTTATCGTTTTCATTTATCTATTCGTTATTGATTGGCGCATGGGATTGGCCTCTATGGTGACACTTCCTTTTGCGGCTATTCCTATGATTGTTTCCGGTAAAGGATTCAATGAAAAATACTCTGCATATATGGCTGCAAACGATCATGTAAATAGCGTAATTGTAGAATATGTATCTGGAATTGAAGTAGTAAAAACTTTTAATCAAACCACAAGTTCCTATGAAAAATTTTCGGAGGCAATACGGGCCTTTCAACGGTTTACATTAGATTGGTTTCAAAGTTCATGGAAAGCAATGAATCTTGTCATGTCTATCTTACCGACTACTTTTTTGGGAACACTTCCTGTCGGTTTGATTTTGTATAAATTTGAAATCATCACGCCCGTTGAATTGATTGTTTGCTTAGTTCTTGCTTTGAGTCTACTTCCGGTTCTAATGAAAGCGACTGCGTTTATTACGGAAATGAAGTCTATGCAATACAATGTCAGCGGTGCTAAGGAATTATTGGATATGGAAATCCTAAAGGACAGCCTGCAAGAAGTATTCCCCGCTTCTTATGATATTTCCTTTGACAATGTAACTTTCTCCTATACCGGACAAAAGGAAGATGTTGTACTGCATAACCTAAATTTTAAAATTCCGGAAAATAGCTTTACAGCTTTCGTAGGACCGTCTGGCAGCGGGAAATCTACAATCGCAAAATTGATCGCCCGGTTTTGGGATACCACGAATGGCGCTATTTATATTGGTGACACCAATATAAAAAATATTCCTCTAAAGCAGCTTTCAAATTTTGTTAGTTTTGTTACGCAGGATAATTTTCTTTTTAATTGTTCCTTAAAAGAGAATATTCGTCTTGGAAATCCCAATGCTTCTGACGAAGAAATATATGCAGCAGCAAAAGCGGCATGTTGTGATGACTTTATCACAAAACTGCCAAACGGGTATGATACATCGGCTGGTGAAGCTGGTAAATCACTATCTGGCGGAGAAAAACAGCGAATTTCCATTGCAAGAGCAATTTTGAAAAATGCGCCAATTATTATACTGGACGAAGCCACCGCTTTTACCGATCCTCAAAACGAAGAACAAATCCAAAAATCTATCGTTGCCTTAACAAAGGGAAAAACTTTATTGGTTATTGCACACCGTTTATCCACGATTCAAAATGCAAATCAAATTATTGTTCTTGAAAACGGAAAAATTCTTGACAGCGGCACACATAACGATCTTCTCAAAAACTGTACTTTATACCGTACTATGTGGGAGGCACATATCGGCGCTAAACATTGGGCTGTTTCACAGAAAGGAGGCTGCTAATTATGTTTCATTCTATCAAAAGATTATTACATTGGGCAGGCGGTTATCGCAAAAGATTGTATTTGGGTTGTCTGTGTTCCTTTTTCAGTGTATGGTGTACTGCTATACCTATTGTGATTGCTGCATGGACTTTGGGGCTTGTGATTGCTGACTTTCGCGGAGAAAATTCTCTGGAATGGAACATTATATGGCTTTCTTTATTCGGGATTGTTATTTCCATTTTTCTCCGATATATCTTTTCTTACTGGAAAGCAAAATTACAAGAAAGCATTGGCTATGAAATTGCTGCCGAAGAACGATTAAAAATTGGTAATGTTTTAAAACGTGTTTCTTTAGGGTATTTCAGCAAAAACAGTACCGGTGATATTCTAACAGCTATTACCGGTGATTTATCCAGCCTGGAATTACAAGGCATGAAACTAATCGACGCTATTGTAAATGGATATATCAATCTTCTGGCTATTGTAATAATTTTACTTATTGTCTGCCCTATGGCAGCCCTGACAAGCCTGGTAGGTGCGATACTCTCTGCTTTAGCATTAAATGGGATCAGCAAAAAAAGCCGCAAAAATGCACCTACAAAACAAATATCACAAGAACGGATTACGGACGCTTCACTTGAGTACATTCATGGTCTGCCAATCGTAAAGTCATTTGGGCAAGAAGGCGCTTCGATTGAAGAATGGAAAACAGCTTGTGAAAAACATAAAGATATAAATTTAAAGATTATGCACGGTTTTGTGCCAAACAACTGTCTGCATTTACTTGCTCTGAAAATTGCTTCTGTATTATTGATCTTGATTTCAGGAATTTTTACGATTCAAGGCAATCTAACAATTTCAATTTTCCTGTTGATAGCTATGTTTGCCTTTATGATTTTTGGCGCGGTAGAAAATATGAATGATTCTGTACATATGCTTGGCCTAATTGATACTTCAATGGATAAACTGGAAAACATAGAAAATGCGGAATTTATTGATGAAGCCGGGCGTGATTTTTCCATTGCTTCTTACAATATAGATTTTACAGATGTTTTCTTTGGATATGGGGAAATAGAGGTATTACACAATCTGTCTTTCCAGATTCCTCAAAATACCACAACTGCAATCGTTGGTCCGTCTGGAAGTGGGAAATCTACCATATGCAATCTGATTACCAGATTTTATGATGTAAACAGCGGCTCTGTTAAAATTGGCGGGCATGATGTACGAGAGTTTACCTGCGATAGTCTGCTGAAAAATATCAGTATGGTTTTTCAGAATGTCTATTTGTTCCGGGATACCATCAAGAATAACATTAAATTCGGCAGCCCGGACGCTACGGATGAACAGATTATCGCCGCCGCAAAAGCAGCCCGCTGTCACGACTTCATAATGGCTTTGCCGGACGGTTATGACACAGTGATTGGTGAAGGGGGTTCTTCGCTTTCCGGCGGTGAAAAGCAAAGAATTTCTATCGCCAGGGCGATGCTCAAGGATGCTCCCATTGTTATCTTGGATGAGGCAACCGCAAGTATTGATCCAGAGAATGAGCATTTGATCCAAGAAGCGATTTCTGCTCTAACACACGGTAAAACTATTATTACGATTGCCCATCGTCTGGCCACGATTGAGAACGCCGACCAAATCCTTGTGATTGATGGCGGAACTGTGGCTCAGAGGGGTACGCATAAGGAACTGCTGCAACAGGAAGGGACTTATAAAAAGTTCATCCAGATCCGCGAACAAGTCGAAGGCTGGCGAATACAGTAAGGGAGGTCTTGATGAAACTTCATGCGTCCGGGGATGACTATCTGGAAACCATTCTTGTTCTTCAAAAGAAACTCGGTATGGTACGCTCCGTAGATGTGGCCCGGCACATGGAGGTGTCAAAGCCCAGTGTGTGCCATGCAGTAGCAACCCTGCGGGACGGTGGCTTTCTCACGATGGACAGCGACTATTTCCTGCACCTGACCGATGTAGGCCGGGCAGTTGCCGAAAAAATCTACGAGCGCCATTGCTTTTTCACTGAGCAGCTTATCGCAGCGGGCGTTGACCCTGAAACTGCGGAGGCCGACGCCTGCCGGCTTGAACACTGTATCAGTGATGAATCTTTTCTTAAACTACAGAGAAAAATGCCGTCAGCGCCGAAACGGTCAGCAGTATTGTGGAATATGCCACGGGCATTCAGACCTTTCGAGCCTATGGTATTGGCGGAACAAAAAATGAGACGGTAACATCTACTCTAAAACATTTCAGTGATGTGAGCTACAACTACGAGAAACATGGTATTCCGACAAATGCAATACAATGTATCTTTCTGTGGATCGGACTACCTGTAATGATATGGGCGGCTTCTATCCCTATGCTGTCCGGGAAACTGGACCCGATTTCCTATTTGTTGATTTGTATGCTGCCCATGCTGCTTGCAAAACTTTCGGACTCCATCTCCCGTGGCCTGATGAGTTACAAAAACTTGAAAATCTCCAAAGATAAAGTTGTAGACATTATTGAAGAACCAGAGGAAACTGGAAGCATGGAACCGCTTCACACAGCTACCCATGAAATCACATTTGACAATGTAAATTTTGCATATGTTCCCGGTGAACCGGTACTAAAACACGCCACCTTTACGGTACCAGATCAAAAGCTCATGGCCATTGTCGGAGACTCTGGCTCCGGCAAATCTACCATTTTGAACCTGATTGCAAAATATTATGAAGCAACGAGCGGGACGATTTCGATTGGCGGTAAACCCATTAACCATATTGCCGCAGAGCGTGTACTGGAACAAGTTTCTATGGTAGACCAGGACGTATTTCTTTTTGATGATACCATCCGGGATAATATCCGCCACGCTCGCCCTAATGCTACGGACACGGAAATCGAGGCTGCCTGCCGGGAGGCTAACTGTGACAGCTTCATCCGTAAGATGGAAAAGGGATACGATACGCCGACTGGCGAGAATGGAAATCTTCTCTCTGGCGGTGAGCGTCAGCGAATTTCAATAGCCCGCGCTATCCTGAAAAATAGCCCCATCCTACTTTTGGATGAAGCAACAGCATCTCTTGATATTGAAAATGAGCTTGCCGTAAAGCAGGCCATCGCCAATCTGCTAAAAGAAAAAAAGACAGTGGTAATGATTGCTCATACCCTTTCCATTGTCAAAAATGCAGATCAAATCCTTGTAATGGGTGATGGCAGAATTGCTGAATCAGGAACCCACGAAGAATTGCTTGCGAAGGGCGGAAAATATGCAGCTATGTGGAACGCAGAGCAAAAAATATCGGCTTGATCGAAGGTAAAGACGAAACTTCATGCGTCCGGAAACGATTAAATGAGAATCACTTCTATGCAAAAAATTGAAGTTATTGTTCGTATCACGAAAGACCACTGCCCTCCCCAAGAGCAGACGATTTTTGAGTGGATTGAAACGAACCGTGCTGCGCCAGACACCTTGAATTATCCCGGTCTGGAAATAAACTTAGAACACCGTCGTGTTTTCAAAAACGGACAGGAAGTGTACATGAGCCGTTACGAATATGGCGTTTTAAGTTTAATGGCACAGCATCCGGGCAAACTGTTTACAAAGGAGCAGATCTTTGAAGCCGTGTGGCATCAGGATAGTGAAAGCTGCCTGACTGCTGTCACCAATACAATTGGACGCATCCGGCAAAAAATCGAGGATGATAGAGCTGCACCTGTCTATATCCGAACGATCTCCAACCTCGGCTACCAATTTATGCCGAACATTTCAGTGAAAAAAGATTCCTTATAACGATAAAAGCCATACTCAACGGGTAACTTAGACCTTGAGTATGGCTTTTATCGTTAGCTGGATAGATAAAAATTGACATCCTTGCAATCGGAAATAATCTCTTCTAAAATATAGAAAAAAGATTTTAGGAGGCGGTAAGATGCAATCCTTCGAAGATGTTCTGAGAGAGTTTGAAGATTTTTTGCAAATGGCATCCTATTTAGAGGTTCTCCCATGTCGATGGGGGTATGTACGGCTTTTTAATGAGGGTGCTCCTATCAACTTCTACGCAGTCTTATGCCGTACCCCACAAGAACTATATGATACGCTAGAAAATGATCTTGCCATTGAAAAAGAGGTTCAAAATCCACAACGAGACTGATTACGAGAAATTTATTGTGTAATTCGTTTGCTTTTCACGTAATTTTATTGAATGACCTGTTAGAATATTGCGTATTCAGACAAAAGAACGCCAGAGAGAAGCGTAACGTCCACTCTGTCAGCTTAGGTGTTTTTGTTCTGTTCTGAAAGTTCTGTCAAATGGATTGCGAGTGACCTTGTGGCATCCAACAGCGTTTTTTGCATTTCTGGCGGACAAGCAAAATAAATCGATTCTAACTCTCGACATTCGCGCTCTGCTTCTGATAGGTTCGGGTTGATAACCGAATCCAAGGAAAGTGGAAGAACATGGAGAATTGCACTTAAAATGTCAAAAGAAGGATTCTGTTTTCCATTTTCAATATTGGCGATATACTTCACCGAAACATTACTTTTCAGTGCCAGTTGCTCTTGTGTCATTTTCATCGCTTTTCGGACAGCCTTTATCTGCTTTCCTAAAGCAATCGCATCCGCATTCGGCATCATCATCACCTCAATAGTATTGTATCGTTCTTGCGGAAAGAACGGTATAACATCATCATTCCAGTGATTTTGTCCTATCGTGCCGATTTTTACATTTCCCGGTCGAGTTATAAAAAAACGGTAACTCGCCTGGGCGATTCTACGCGCCATCTGATCACAGTTGCCGTTTGTGGAGGGTACTGTGATTTTTTATTGAGGTAACGCATCAAAAAAAGCCTGTCTGCTGCCGTAAGCCAGACCGCCCCAAAGCAAGCACAATCGTTCCGTTCCACCATCCACAATCGTGCCGATGTGTTATATTGCGCCAGCTTCCCGCCATGGGAGGCTGGCGTTTTTGTGCTTTTGGAGCCAAAGTGCCGCAGTCACCGTTTCTCCTATGATATAGCAGCAAACTTTATATTTGGGAGGGAAAGTCATGCTCGATCATAAGAAGAAAGCAATTACGGAACACTGGCAGTTTTGCCCCAAGTGCAATATAAAGCTCTATCGAATGACCGCCGACTGCACTGGATTCATCCATATAAAATGCTGGCGTTGCCGGAAAATGTTATGGCTCGACCTTTCCATTCGGGCCAAGTAAACATCAGTTTTATAAAACAATCGGGTGCACTGCACTCTGAATATGGACTGTTAGCACCGAGCAACGGGCCATTGCCATAAGGCAATGTATGAAACGTAGCACCAAATGGCCGGGCAGCAGCTTGACTGAAAGATTTTCGCTTGAAAATCCTTCGGTTGGCTGTTGTCCGGCTATTTTTTATAGCTTCAGATGGCCTGCTCCCGAAAAGGAGCAGGTTTTATGTTTGCCCTCTTTTCGTGGCTGCCCCAAGCGGCGAAATATCCGTAGCATCTCCAAATTTTCGGCTTTTCACGTTTTATCGAAAATTTGGAGGTTGCACATGAGTTTCAATAATGGCAATGAACGTCGCAAGCTGAACGCAAAGTGGGAGCATCTTCGTGTGCAGTACCACGAAGCAGGAATGAGCGAAGAGGCAATTCAGGCTATGTACGAGTTTGATTTGGGTGTTCTCAACAGCGAACGCGCCTACATCACCAACACACTGACGGTTTCTGACACCACCGATGATAGTACAGCCACGGAAAACAGCGACTTCAAGCAGTATGAAAAAGCCATTACCGTAACGGATACCTACCATGAAACGAAAACGCGCTTTACATGGGTAGGCGAAATTCAGAATGAGCGGTTACACGCGGGTTTGGAGAAACTCTCTGACGAAGAACTCCAGCTCGTTACGCTGTACTTCCATGAAAAGTACAGCAACGTAGAATTATCTAAAGTTTATGGCATTGCACAGCAGAGTATTAGTAAGCGAATTTTGAAAATCACTAAATTTTTGAAGAACTTTGATTTTCAGGGTGTAGAATGAGCCTTCTCGATGGCTCGTAAGTGTAAGGACAATTCACCAGACGGCGAAAGCCGCTGAACGAAATGTCTACACTCCTGTTCTTTGAAAACTGAATAGTTCCGTCATCTGGTACTCCGATAATGATACTTCCGTAATTCGCGGCCCGGTCACAAAGCAGGCGGGGTGGCTGAAATGCCAATGAAGCGGTACAAGTCCGCTGCCAGATGTTTATGCCCCACTCGCAGGGAGCCGAGGGCGAATATGCGAGACCTTAACTTATTGTCGCAATTTTCAAAACAGTGCCTATCAAAACGGCATATTTGCGATATGCAGTTTGCGGATGTTGCTTGGGCATTAAAAACGCAAACTGCTATAAATCAGGCGTGGCCGAATGCTGTTTTCGGTCTTCGTCCACGCCTGTTCTTTTTACTTATTCTATATATCCACATTTTCGTCCTACATAGGAGGTTTTATGAACGAGAACGACCGTACCACCTTAGAGCAAGCGATCTACGAGGAAATGGAACTGACCCCGGAGATGATTCGGTCTATCCGCACGCTCTGCGGTGTCTGCCTTTGTAGTTTTGTAGAATCCAAGGCGTTCAAAATCGCCATTGTTCCCAGCGCAGACCGTAGCATGGACACTTGCACTGTCTGCCAGACCCGGCGCGGTCATGACTACGTTGTGATGAACCGCTGAACAAACACACCGCCCACTGCCAAGGAGGTACAGCGGGCGGTGTACATATTGCAAAAGGAGGGCAGCTTTTGATCCAAAACTGGAAATTCCAGCGTGGAGACATTTTCTTCACCCGTTTCGACAACGCCACCGGTTCAGAGCAAAGCGGGAATCGTCCGGCAGTCGTTCTCCAGAACGATGTGGGGAATTTTTACTCGCCCACGCTGATCGTGGCCACATTGACAAGCAAGGCGGCAAAAAAGTACACCCAGCCGACCCACTGCCTGCTGGTGAACGAGTTTCTCTCCGTACCATCCATCGTTCAGGCAGAGCAGATTTTTACCGTAGACAAGAGCAGGGTGCTGAAATTCCTCGGACACCTCACACCGGAAGAAATGAGCCGGGTGGATGATGCTGTCCGCGCCAGCCTTGCCCTGAACCCGATTGGAAGCATTCAGCGGCTTCCACCTATCATCCGCTCTACGGCGGCTTACGCACCGCCTGAGGTGGTTGACGGCAAGCCACCCCTCTATCCCTACACACCCATCAAATCGTCCTTTGAGAACGCTGGGAGCGTCGAGGATATGATGCTGTACACCGAACTGGAAGCTGCGGTACACGCAATGATCCAGCGGCTGGAGTACAGCTTCACGTTTAATCCCAGCCTGCTCACCATCCCGAAGCGCAAGCAGCAGGTTGCTGAAATCCTGAAAGAAGCCGAAACGTACATCTGGAGGATCAAGGAGGAAATGCGATGCGCCTGAAAGACAACAACAATCCCTTCATCCATGTCAACCCGCCGTACCAGCTCATGGTCATCCACAGCAGCAAGCTAGTCTACCCCCGCGAACTGTATCAGCGCGGTGTGGAGCGCAAGCGTGTGGAACTGATCGCCGCCCACTTCAACGAATATGTGGCAAATGAGCCGAAGGTCAGTTTCCGTAACGGTCAGTTCATCGTGACGGATGGGCAGCACACCATCGAGGGGCGCATCCTCCGCAACGGCGGCAAGGATCTGTCGATCCTCTGCAAGGTGTACACAGGCATGACCGTGGAGCAGGAAGCCCTGCTCTTTGCCGAGCAGAACGGCTTCTCTGCGCCGCTGACGGCAGGCATCAAGCTCCGTGCCAAGGTGGTGGGCGGCGATGCCATTTCCAAGGCGTTTCTCGCAGCCACCAACCGGGTGGGGTTGAGTCTCAATCATGACAGCCAGCAGCTGACCGATTACCGCATCGGCTGCGTTGGTACGGCTTTCCGGCTCTACAAGCAGATGGGCGAACCGCTCTACTGTGAAACAATGCGGCTGATCGTGGCAGCATGGGAGGGCAAGCCCGATTCGTTCCGGGCATCTGTTCTGAAAGGCATGATGCACTTTGTGGAGCTGTACCACGGCGAGTTCAGTGAAGAACGGCTGCTCCGTGCGCTGCGCAACATCCACCCGGTCGATATTTACCGCATCGGACAGGACGACCCCGCAAAGCTGCGCGGATGGAAAAAACACGTTTTTCCCATCTACACCGCCTACAACGGCAAGTGCAGAAAAGACGCACTGCCGATGAAATTTTGACATTTTCAGGCATACCTCCCATATACACAAGGGGCATCCGCAAACCACAGATGCCCCTTGTTACATATCAAAGTGCAATATATAGTGTTCCTGTATTCACTTAATACAACATATAGAGAAAAGAGGTATTCTATGCGCTCTCAGTTCACTTCGTATGAGCAGCTTCCCATCACCCTGACAGCCGATCATGTCGCTGCTGCGCTGGGCATCTCCCGCGCCAACGCTTACATCCTGCTCCGTTCGGACGGTTTTCCCACGCTCCACATCGGTAAGCGGATGGTCGTACCCAAAGACCGTTTTCTTCAGTGGATCACGGACAGCGTAAATGGCTGATCTGACATCCTTGATTCAAGAGGTCGCTTTATTTATACTGATTCACGAAACGACTTGACATCAGGAAGGAGGCAATATGCCAAGCAAACGTTCACACGGCGAGGGTACGCTTCGCCACCGCAGCGATGGTCGCTGGGAATTACGTATGATGGACGGCTACCAGAAAGATGGTTCGCCGCGCTTCAAGACCTTCTATGGCAAGACCCAGAAGGAGGTCAAGCTCAAACTGAAAGAGTATCAGGATGCGCTTATCAGCGGTGTCCAACTGGACACGATCCTGTACTTCGAGGATTGGGCAGATACATGGTTCGAGGGTCACAAGGATAATATCGCTCCCACGACACAGGAAAGCTATAAATACTGCCTGAAAATGCTCAAAGAGGGATTTTACCATCGCCCCTTGACCGTCATACGCCCGATCGACATCGAAAACTTCCTGAAAGGGATGCGGCGCGATGGCCGCTCGGATTCTTACATCAGCAAGGCACGAGGGATGCTCTACCAGATCTTTCAAAAGGCAGAAGCCAATGACCTTGTGCGCCGCAACCCGGTCCGGCTTGCTGAAAAGATGCGGGCATCCGGCACCGCAAAACGCAAGGAAGCCTTTACCACAGCGGAAGTCGCACACCTGATGAAGGTGCTGCCCGATGACCGCATGGGCTTGAGCATTCGGCTTTTACTCGGCACTGGAATGAGAATGCAGGAACTTCTGGCTTTGGAGCCGCAGTTTATTGAAGAAGATGGCTCTGTCATTCACATCCGGCAGGCAGTAAAGGTCGTAAAAGGTACAGTCAGCATCGGCAGTCCGAAATCCAAAGACAGTATCCGGGATATTCCGGTGCCGCTGAATGTCCGCCCGTGTGCCATCAAGCTGCGGGATACCACCGATCAGTTCATCTGGGAAAGCCCCAAGACCGGCTTGCCCTGCAATCCCACCCATTTCCGGGATGTGTTCCGCAAATCTCTGGAAGAAGCGGGCGATGTCCGCTTGCTCACGCCGCACAGCTGCCGCCACACCTATGTGTCGCAGATGCAGGCGTTGGGCGTGGATATCCAGACCATCCAGAGCATCGTAGGCCATGCCGATACCGAAATGACTGAGCATTATCTCCATGTTCAGGAATCCATTCGGCAGAGTGCGATCCAGTTGTTCAATGAGGCATTTTCGGCCTGAAAATTGGACGGAACGGCACTAATTAGACCAGATAAAATCTTTGGCATTGTGGTCAAAATTGTGGTCAAAACCAAATGAGGCCAGCCTATAAACAAAAAAATCCAACGATTTCTAACGTGAAATCGTTGGATTTATGGTCCGAGTGGCGAGAATCGAACTCACGGCCTCTTGAACCCCATTCAAGCGCGCTACCAAAACTGCGCTACACCCGGATATTTGTTGTGGCTCATCGCTCACAGCTCCATTAGTATACCCGCTGCAGGCCGTTTTGTCAAGCGCTTTTTTTATTTTTCTTGGTTTTTTTCTGGATTTTTCGCTCATCGTCCAGAAGCTCTCGATGGTGCGTCCATTTCATTTTCGGTGACTGCCATTGCCACGGCAAAGACGCTGTGGGCGCCCGCATCCAGCAGTGCCTGCGCACAGGCTGCGGCGGTAGCGCCGGTGGTGATGACGTCATCCACCAGCAGCACCCGCTTCCCTTCCACGAACTCCGGCTCCTGCGCCCGGAAGGCACCGGCCGCATTTTCCAGACGCTCGTCCAGCGAGAGTCCTGCCTGATGGCGTCCGGCCCGGACGCGGCAGAGCGCCTTTGGCAGCAGCGGGAGGCCCAGTGCATGGGCCAGAGGCTGCGCCATCCGTTCCGGCACATTGTAGCCGCGCCGACGGCTGGGGGCAGGCACCGGGACGAGGCCGTCGTAACCGATGGCCGCACCGGAGACCAGACCCGGCACCGGCTCTGCAAAGTGCATCTCCACTTCTGCTCCGAACAGCCGGGCCGTCATCTCCACGCCAAGCTCCACCGCCGTCCAGCTTTCGCCTTCGTATTTGGCGCGGAGGATGGCGCTGCGGACGACGCCCTCGTACCG
>OAWB01000530.1_pt1 | contig 21591 bp, 22 predicted proteins | sample 1550621 | NCBI WGS metagenome assembly OAWB01 (sample SAMEA2580107, study PRJEB22360) | human gut metagenome | biome: human gut; feature: human-associated habitat; material: faeces | place: Denmark | collected 2008/2010
GGAGCCACTTTTCGAAAGTTATTCACCACTATTGGAGGAGCGCATTTCAAAAGCGCGACGGAAATAGTGGTGAATAACTCATTCCCTTCGGGTGGACGTGCTTCGCACGATAAGGTATACCCTCTGGGGCATACCGCATTTTATACCCTTCGGGTGGACGTGCTTCGCACGATAAGGTATAATATTTTAAGTGACTTTTGTTTTAGGAGGGCGTTATGTCCGTACTCATAGATAAATCTATTTTATTATTATTTACCATTCCTCTTCTCCTGCGGGAGAGTGGTATGGTGCCTGTCATTGCGTTTTTGACTGGGTTTACTGCTTCTTGCGTTCTTTCCCTGAAAGATCATGAGAAGCTGTCTCTATCTGTCTCATGTATGTATGGCATTCTCAGTATATCATTTCCTTCTTTTGAGTTGTTTCTTCCTCTGTTTTGTTATGACTGTACACGGACCAGCCGGAAGTTTTCCGGGGCACTTCTCGTTTTGTGTTCCATTCCCTTTCTGACGTCCCACCCGCTGTTTCTTCGTATGGGGCTGATCCTCAATCTTTTGCTCTCCATTTTTTTATCTGTACGCACACAGAAACTGGACGGCATGAGGGAAGAATTCAAAAAATTAAGGGATGACAGCACGGAGCTGAATCTGCTGCTTAATAAAAAGAACCGATATCTGTTGGAAAAACAGGAAACAGAAATACACCTTGCAACTCTGAAAGAGCGGAACAGAATCGCAAGAGAAATCCATGACAATGTGGGACACATGCTCTCACGGTCCATTCTTCAGCTTGGTGCACTGAAGGCTCTCAACCAGGACCCTGCTCTTTCTCTGCCGCTTTCTGAGCTGCATAAGACGCTGAACACAGCCATGGACAGTATCCGTACAAGCGTGCACGGGCTTCAGGAATCTTCCGTCAGCCTCCATGACACTGTATCGGAGATCAGTCGGGGATATCCAGATTATAATGTTGATTTTGTCTACGATATCTCAGATTCTCCCCCGCAGAATCTCCAATACTGTTTTGCGGCCATCATCAAAGAAGCATTTACAAATACGTCAAAACACAGCAATGCCAGGCATATCCGCCTTGTCCTGAGAGAACATCCATCCTTCTATCAGCTGCTGTTTGAAGACGATGGAACGATCGAGCCCGGCTCCTACTCGTCCGGCATGGGGTTATCGAATATGAAAGAACGGATCGAATCATTTCACGGAACGATTCATATTTCATATGAACATGGTTTTAAAATATTTATCACAGTTCCGCACAATACATCATCTTATCAACTGGGAGGTAATACATGAATATCATTATCATCGATGACGACAAGCTTGTTTCATCTTCTTTAAAAACCATATTGGAGACGTCTCCAGATATCATGGTCAAGGCTTTAGGATCAGATGGGACAGAAGCGATTTCTCTATATGACACCTACCGCCCCGATGTACTGTTGATGGATATAAGGATGAACGGCATGACCGGCATAGAGGCTGCGAGAGAGATCCGCAGAAAGCATCCCGATGCTAAGATCCTGTTCCTAACCACGTTTTCCGATGATGAGTATATCATCGATGCTCTGAATATCGGCGCCAAAGGCTACATTCTGAAACAGGATTTTGAAAGCATTCTTCCCGCCCTTCATGCCGTAGAAAATGGCCAGAATGTATTTGGCAATGAAATCATCTCAAAAATACCGGATCTCATTGCAAGCAGACAGCAGTTTTCTTATTCTGATTACGGCATCAATGCAAAAGAGCTCCGGCTCATAGAATACATAGCAAAAGGCATGAGCAATAAAGAAATATCTGAATGCCTTTATTTGAGTGAGGGAACCATACGAAATTATCTCAGTGTTATCCTCGACAAGCTGGAATTAAGAGACCGGACCCAGCTTGCCATTTTCTACTACCAGCACAGATAGCCGGTCCTTTCATAAGGCCGGAAAGACAGGCAAAACTTGACACCTGGCCGTATGACTAGTAAAATTATCGTAACCACATATACTATAAACAATTTAGGAGGGATTTTATTTGGACCCCAGTGTCATATTAAGATTATGTATCTTAATTATCTTATTAGCTCTGTCGGCATTTTTTTCGTCGTCGGAGACAGCGCTTACAACGGTAAACGTTCATACCATCCGTGCATTAGTGGAGGATGGCAATAAGCATGCAAAACGAGTATTGCAGTTGATCGAGAACCCTGCATCTATGCTCAGCAGCATCCTGATCGGCAATAACCTTGTCAATATCTCTGCCACATCTCTGGCCACCACATTAGCTATTGACGTCTTCGGAAGCGCCGGAGCAGGGATCGCAACCGGTGTTCTCACCATTCTCGTTTTAATTTTCGGAGAGATCACCCCAAAGACCTATGCGACCATCAAAAATACAAACCTTGCGCTGCGCTTCGGCCCGATCATATATTATGTAACAAAGATCCTGACCCCTGTGGTCATCGTCATCAATAAGCTCTCTACGGGCCTTCTTATGCTTCTGCGCATTGACGCCAAGCAGTCTAGACAGGTCATGACAGAGCGGGAATTGAGAACGATTGTAGATGCCAGCCACGAGGACGGTGTCATTGAAAAAGATGAAAAAGAAATGATCTATAACGTATTTGATTTCAAGGATTCCATCGCTAAAGATATTATGATCCCGAGGATCGATATTACCTTTGTATCTGCCGATGCTTCCTATGATGAGGTCATGGAGCTTTTTATGGCTACACAGTATTCCCGCCTCCCGGTATATGAGGAGAGCAAGGACAAGGTCATTGGAATCGTTTATTTAAAGGATATATATTTTTACCGCACTCTGCACCGCGGTGAAATCTTCCATATTCAGGATGTGTTGAGAAAACCGTTCTTCACCTATGAGACACAGAAGATATCCAGTCTGCTGGCTCAGATGCAGCAGGAAAATGTCAGCTTTTCGATTGTCCTGGATGAGTACGGTATCACCGCAGGACTGATCACTCTGGAGGATATCTTAGAGGAACTGGTGGGAGAGATAAGAGATGAATATGACGACAACGAATTAGAAAGTTTCCAGGAACTTGAGGACGGTTCTTATCTCGTCAACGCTTCCCTGAAGCTTGATGATCTGAACGACTTGATGGATACAGAGATCGAGTCCGAGGACTATGACTCTGTTGGCGGTTATGTGATCGAACTGTTGGATCACCTTCCTTCTGAGGGAGAGACCGCGTCAGACGAATCTTTTGATTTTAAAGTCCGGAAAGTAGAAAAAAACAGACTGGAATTGATTCAGATCACACGCAGGGCCGAAAAAGCCTGACAAAAAAGGAAAGCATAAGATGTTCATGCTTTCCCTTTTTATTATCTTCTTTTCTTTTCATATTTCATTTTCGTCTTAATGAAACCTTCCAGCTCTCTTAATTTTCTTCCCCGGTCTTCGCTGTTTAATGGGAAATCCATGGACAGACCAATGGAATCCAGGACAGTCTCCGAGATCCTGTCCTCATATCTTCTCAAAAGTTCCAGGCGTTCCTCATTGCTCTCAGCGTCCAGAAAACGGATCAGCAGATCCTGCTGCTCTTTTTCATGTGTGTGTTCCTCTGGTTTTGGTTCCTTTTTCTCCGGTTTCGGGTGTTCTTTCTGTATCTCCGGTTCCTTTCGTTCGATATGCCGTTCCAGGATGTCGTTGATCTGGTGGAGATCCGTGATGTTCTGGTATGTCTTTACATCTACGCGCTCAAAACGGTATTTGGCGCTGACCCCAGGATATTTTTCACGGTCCACTTGACTTAAAAACATTGGCAGCGGTCTGGCATAAGTTTTATAATCCCCGTATAAGGCCTGGTAAATAACAAGAGCCTCTCCAGTCTCCGAATGTTCTGCTACTGTGACAATCTGATACAGCTTATCTTTGAAATGTTTATAAAAATCCCCCGGTCTGGGTATTGCTCTCTGCTCCATATGCATTGACTCCCTTCTATTACTTTCTCCTCTTCCCCTCTAAAGGACGGATAAAATCCGACACACTGCTGTCTTTATTATACATCTTTTCCACAGAAAATACATGGAGATATTTCTTTGCCCTGGTCATTCCCACATAGAACATGCGCCGTTCTTCCTCAAGTTCTTCCGTCTTCACAGCCTTTTTATATGGAATCACACCTTCGTTTACATCGATCAGGAAAACCCTCTCATATTCCAAGCCTTTTGCGCTGTGCAGAGTACTGATGATCACTCCCTGCTTTTCCTGATTTTTTTGATCGGACTGGGCTTTCAGCTCTTCTGTATATGACCTCATAAACTCAAACCATTCTTCATAGGTATCATAGGCTCTGGCCGTTTCCTGAAGCTCTTCCAACACGTCGGTGAGTTCTTCCTCTTTTAGTTTCCGGATCCTTGCATACTCCGCCAGATATGCGTTGTACCCCACAGACTTTCTTATGTAGGTGATTGCAAGGAACGGTGTCATATCCTTCAGAAGCCTCAGATCTTCCTCTAACTCCTCGATATAGTCATACAGCCATTCTTTATCCTTTGTCTTTTCTTTCAGTTCCTGAAATGAGATCTCGGGCTGATCCAGATACTCTCTGCTGATATAACGCTTGGGGCGGTTCATGATACGCAGGAACGTTCCTCTCCTGCGGTCTCCAAGTGCCATTCTGATATAATCTATGATATCTCTTGCGATCCAATGCTCAAACAGGCTGGGAATCCCATCCTTGACGGCAAACGGAATATTATACTCCATCAGCTTTCCAATCATAGTCCTGGCTCCCAGGTTGGTCCTGACCAGAATGGCATTCTCCTCGAACGGGCAGCCTTTCTCGTATTCTTCCCTGAGCTTTTTGGCCACATAAATACATTCTTCCTGCTGGTCTTTAAATGTCCTCAATTCCACCGGTACCTGCGCGCCTTTGCAGGACCTGATCTCCTTTGCAAATCGCTTTTTATTTGCCTTTATCACTTTCTGGGCTGCGTCCACGATCTCCGGGCTGGAACGGTAATTAATGTCTAACTGAATTTTTTTTGAGTCTTTATAATCCCTGGGAAATCCGAGCATGATCTCTGGCTTTGCCCCGCGGAACCGGTAAATAGACTGATCGTCATCTCCCACGATAAACAGGTTGTTCTTCGGCGCTGCCAGCATCTTTATGATCTCATACTGGATTGGTGAAATGTCCTGGAATTCGTCTACAAGGATATACTGATACTTGTTCTGCCATGCAGCCAGCAGATCTTTTCGTTCTTTCAGAAGCTGATATGTATAGACCAGAATGTCATCAAAGTCCATCCATTGGTTTCTCTGGAGCTTTTTATTATACTCCTGATAAATCAGCTGGAAAATACTATCCGCACAGCTTTGGCTGTGATAATACTCCATAGAAAGCAGCTGTCCTTTCACGAGACTGATCTCACTGATCAGGGAACGAAGGAAGTCGGGTTCATCCCCTGTTTCCAGATCCCGGTCCGTGATGATTTCCCGGAGCAGTCCATACTTTTTGTGCTCAGGCAGGATGCATCCGGCCTGAAGCCGGTACGCATGCTTTAAAATTGTAAAAAATACAGCATGAAAGGTCCCGAAAGAAACTGGCAGGGATCTCCCTGCCAGCTTCATAAACCGTTCTTTCATTTCTGCTGCCGCTGCCTTAGTAAAGGTAATGACCAAAATATTGGAGGGATTTACCTCACAGTGCTCCACAAGATACTTTGTCCGTTCCGTGATCACTGTAGTTTTCCCGGATCCAGGGCCGGCCAGGACCATCATCGGACCATCTTTATGGGTAATGGCCTGTTTCTGGGCCTCATTCCATTCTGTCATGAAAGCTCTGCCTCTAACTTTTCAACAGCCGCATGCAGTCTTTTCACAGACTCTTCCTTTCCTAAAATCTCCATGAGCTCAGAAGCTCCTCCCGGTGTCATCTGTTTTCCTGACACAGCAGTGCGGACCGGCCACATGACGTAGCCATTTTTGACCTCATGGCTTTTAGCGAATCCAAGCAGGGTCTGATACAGTGCATCGTTGCTAAAGTCTTCCTGGGCCTCAAAAACCGGCAGGATCTCTTTCAAAACTTCCAGCGCGGACTCTTTTGTAGTCTTCATCTTCTTGTGCTGATACATGGAACTATCATACTCCGGCACTTCCTCAAAGAAATCAATATGATCCTTGATCTCAGTGAACAGCTCGATCCTTGTCTTCACCATAGATAAAATCTTTTCAATGTCCACATCCTTCGTGATCACTTCCCGGACATACGGCATCGCTGCAGCCTTAAAGCTTTCATCGTCCATGGCTTTGATATATTCTCCGTTCATCCATGAAAGCTTTGTCATATCAAATACTGCCGGTGTCTTGGACATATGATGATAGTCGAACGCCTCTTCCAGCTCTTTTAAGGAGAAGATCTCCCTCTCCCCTCCCGGGCTCCAGCCAAGCAGTGCTACAAAGTTTACGATCGTATCCGGAAGATATCCTGCCTCCAGCAGATCCTCAAAAGAAGAATGTCCGCTTCGTTTGCTCAGCTTCTTATGCTCCTCATCCGTGATCAGAGGGCAGTGCACATAAACAGGCTTTTCCCATCCAAATGCATCATATAGACGGTTGTACTTCGGCGTGGAAGAAAGATATTCATTGCCACGGACAACATGGGTGATCCCCATCAGATGATCGTCCACCACATTTGCGAAGTTATAGGTTGGATAACCGTCGGACTTGATCAAGATCATATCATCCAACTCTATATTGTCCACTGTGATCTCACCGTAAATCTCATCGGTAAATGTGGTCGTTCCTTCTGTTGGATTGTTCTGGCGGATCACATACGGGATTCCTGCGTTCAGTTTTTCTTCCACTTCTTCATCGCTCAGATTCAGACAGTGCTTGTCGTAATGGCTTACAACCACATCTCCTGACTTCACCTTGAGGCTCTCCAGGCGTTCCTCGTCACAGAAACAGTAGTATGCCTCTCCTTTTTCAATCAGCTTCTTGGCATAGTCCAGATAAATACCTGCCGCCTGGCGCTCACTCTGAACATAGGGCCCGCAGCCTCCGTCCTTATCCGGCCCTTCATCGTGGACAAGCCCTGCTTTCGCCAGTGTGTTATAAATAATATCCACCGCTCCTTCTACCAGACGCTCCTGATCTGTATCTTCAATACGAAGCAGAAAATCTCCATCTTCGTGTTTTGCAATCAAATACGCATATAATGCGGTTCTTAAATTCCCTACATGCATTCTTCCAGTAGGGCTTGGGGCAAATCTTGTTCTTACTTTACTCATCTGTTTTAAATCCTTTCTTTCGTTATCCTGTCTATTATCTCAAGAACCCTGTCTCCGGTCAAGCCTCCCGCCGTATTTTCAAAGTTTCAGCGGCTCTAAACTACGTTCGAGGATTCCTTTCAGTTCTGCGATCAAAACACCGTAATTGACGATCGGCACCTTCGCTCTCACAGATGAAGCAATCCTGTGTTTCATCTCCTTTGGATTCAGCGTACAGCCTCCGCAGTGTACGATCAGGTCATAACCGCTTAAGTCTTCCGGAAAGGTACTGCCGCTGGATGTTTCAAAGTTCAGCTTCTTTCCCGTATATTCTGTCAGCCACCTTGGAATCTTCACGGTTCCGATATCATCGCACTGGCGGTGATGGGTGCATCCTTCCGCGATCAAAATCCTGGATCCGTCCTTCAACTGATCCACAACTCTGGCCCCCTTCACTTCCTCTTCAAGGTCGCCTTTGTATCTGGCAAACAGAATGGAAAAGGATGTGAGAGGAATATCCTCCGGCACTATAGCAGACACCTGTTCAAATGCCTGCGAGTCCGTGATGATCAGCGCAGGAGTTCTTCCAATATCCTGGAGGGTTTGTTCAAGTTCCGATTCCCTCACTACAATGGAACATGCCCCGCTCTCCAAAATATCCCGGATCGTCTGCTGCTGTGGCAGGATCAGACGCCCCTTCGGCGCCGCTGAGTCTATAGGAACTACAAGTACCACAAAATCCCCCGGTAAGATCAGATCTCCCACGATCTTTTTGTGCTTGTCTTCCTGGGGAATCAGCTTTCCGATGGCTTCCTTCAGCTCATAAATTCCTTCCTTTGTAATGGCACTGACAAAACAAGAGTTTTCCTGGTCTCTGCGGCTGTCACTGCCGGTTACGTCTGCCTTATTATAGACGATCAGATAAGGAAGCTTCCGTTCCTTGATCAGATCGAGAATTCCATCTTCAAACTCTGTAAGCCCTGTCCCGGCATCGGCAATCACCAGCGCAATATCTGTCTTTCGGAGAACTTCCTTTGCCTTGTCCACCCTCTTTTGTCCCAGTTCGCCCTCATCATCCAGGCCCGGTGTGTCGATCATCACCACCGGCCCCAGCGGCAGAAGCTCCATGGCCTTATAAACCGGATCAGTTGTTGTTCCCTTCACATCGGATACAATGGCTAGTTCCTGGTCCGTCAACGCATTGATAATACTGGATTTCCCCGCATTCCTTTTCCCAAACAATGCGATATGAATCCTGTCCCCCCTTGGTGTCTCATTTAAACCCATCGTCTGTCTCCTTTTCCTGTTCCTTAGTTCGTTATTTTCCTTTTCAGTATATACCACCGAAACTTTTGAATCAATAGAACAAAACCAATGAAATCTGCATATATAACAATAAAAGGCAAACCAGTCCAATGACTGCTGCGCCTTTTATTTTAAATGAGTGAAATTATTTATTACATGTTAAACAATCAATTATCAGAAAACAAAAGTCGCCGCCTTCTGACAGTGAAGAAAAACTCAGCTCATCAACAGTGGAATCATGGCTCCTCCTAAGCTGTACACTATGATCGTCACCGGTCTTCCCAGAATAAGAATGGTTAAAAACTTTCTCCATGACATGTCTGTCAGTCCGGCGATCATACAAAGTACGTCGTCAGGTGCACATGGAAGAAGAATTGCCGCCGTAAATACTACATCAAATCTTTTCCCAGTCAAAAATTTTTCTCTCGTCTTTTCATACGTCTCATCACTTACAAACAGACGAATAAATTTTTCTCCGTATTGTCTTGCAAGATAAAAATTGATGCAGGAACCGATGAGGATTCCAATGGCACTGTACAAAAATCCATACCACGGACCGAAAAAGACAACCCCCGCCAGACAGGTAAGACCTCCCGGAATCACTGCGATCACCACCTGAGCAACCTGAATGAGTATAAACAGGAGCGGTCCCCAAAAACTGCTGTGCCGGATGAACAACTCCATCTGCTGCCTGTTTGTAAAAATTCCTTTTTGATATCCATATATAGAGAATATGATCAACGCTCCGATCAATACCAGAGTTGTGAGATTTGTCGCTTTTTTTACAGCTTGTCTGCTCATAAACTGCCACCGCCTTTCTTTTACTATCTCTATCATAGCGGACAGTTCTGAAATCCAGCGGACAAAAAAGTAACAAATTTCTTACAATATCAAATCCTATCTTGAATGGATGTACTTCTCTATGACATCTGCAGCTCTTTTAATCTCCTCTGCATCCGTCACAAAGCGCTCATACTCACTCATCATAGGCAGCCCCATGCTGACATCTGGTTTGCGGTATTCCATCTGGCTTTCAACCGTCTTCTTGCCTGACATATGAAACGCCTGGAAAGGGGCTTCTTTCAAAAAATCTTCAATGACACCGGCATTCACTCCCGCACCGACCATGACAGTGATATCTTTTCCTGCCACTTCCAGAAGGTTCTTTAAAAGTTCTTTACCCTCGGCACAGCAATTTTTCTGCCCAGAAGTGAGCACTGTGTCAATTCCCAGTTCAATGGCTTCGATCATCGCCTCATAAGGGTTGACACACACATCAAACGCTCTGTTCAGTGTGACAGACATCCCCATTGTTTTCTGCATCAGACTTTCCATGCGTCTCATATCGAGCCTGCCATCCTTTGTAAGGCATCCGAATACCACACCGTCTGCTCCCAGCTCCCGGAAATGATGGATCTCACTTCTCATAAGCACAATCTCTTCTTCCGTGTATAAAAAGTCTCCAAATCTGGGCCGGATCAATACGTGGACTGGGATGTCGAGACGGATCTTGATCATCTCCAAAAGCTTTGAACTCGGCGTAGTTCCTCCTATCATCAGATCACTGCAGAGTTCCAGCCGTTTTGTCCCGGCTTCTTTTGCGATCACTGCAGACTCAAATGAATCCACACAGCATTCCAACATAATCTCTCCCATAGTCATTACCTCCTAGAAAAATGACAGCTGCTCCGCCTGAAACTGAGCATTCTTTTCTTTTATGATGCTTCCGAAATCCGCCTTTACCTTGTACTTAGCGCGGACCTCTGAAATGATTTGATACAGTTTCTTTTTATAGTCCTTATAATCTTTCCCGTAGCAAAACAAGTTTGTCAGTGCTTGCTCATACTGTGGAAACTCTTCTCTTATAAATTGAAAAAAAACGGCACGAGTCGGTCCCTTTAAGTTTAAATTTGACGTTATCAGATAGTGGATATCTCTATGCTTTGTCTCAGAAAATACAGCCTCCAGATTCTCTCTGGTGCTTGTGAGATATGGAACAATGGGCATCATATGGACACCTGTGCTGGCGTTTGTCTTCCGGAATTCTCCCAGTACTTCAAACCTCCGGCTGGAAGAAACACCTCCCGGCTCTAATACGCCCCTTATATCTTCATCCATGGTTGTGATCGTAGCCGCAATATTCACATAGGCTACTCTGGATAACTGATCGATCAAGTCGTAATCTCTCAGTATTAAATCAGACTTGGTAGAAATGATTGCCGGATTCTCAAATCGGATTAAAAGCTTTAAAAGCTCCGGCATGATCTTATAGTGTGCCTCGGCAGGCTGGTAATTGTCTGTAACACCTCCAAGATTGATTACCTGGCGGTCCCAGTTTCTGCTCTTTAACTGCCGTTCCAGCCGTTCTGCAATGTTCGTCTTCACAAAAATCTCACTGTAGAAATCATCTGACTCCATGTATTCATGGGAATAAAGCGCAAAACAGTATTGGCAGCAATGGGCACAGCCCCTGTATATATTCAAATCCCAATGGTAGGGAAACCGTCCGCGGACACGGTTGCAGGCCGCGGAACATTGAATCTCCTTATAAGCTCTCTCTTTCATTCCCGTTATCCCATAAGGAAATCTAAAATATTCATTCCATCGGAAGTCTGGCTCCTATATAATTCAGTAAAACCGCAGCGGGTACAGCTGATGGTAATAAACTTTTTATTCTGTACATCAAAAATTTTAGCAAAATTCCCTCCGGTGGCCTGAAACTGATCATGCTCAAAGGAATTGCATCCGCACTTGGGACATACGAACTGTTTTCTCTCCATATTCTGGTCCATAAAATTCTCCTTTTTTCACTTTTTCGTAACTGTCTTCTTACTCTATATTATAATCAAAAAAATGAATTGCGTAAACAAATTTGAAGAACTTTCCAATGGAATAAAAAAAGACTCTAAGGAGATCCCCCTTTTAATGGGAAGATATCTCCAAAGAGTCTGTAAAAACCAAAAGCCTAGCTTCTAGCTCTTTCTTCTAATAAAGCTTTTACTTCTGCTTCTGTCGTTAACTGCATAACTTCATCTGCTAAAGCCTTAGCTTCATCCATAGTCCATAAGGACATCACTTTTCTCGTAGCGAGAATTGCGGTTGCGCTAACAGAGAATTCGTTCAATCCGAATGCAAGAAGTACCGGTACAAGCAATGGATCACTGGCAGCTTCTCCACACATACCAGCCATGATTCCCTCTTTGTTTGCAGCACCGATGATGTTCCGGATAGAACGCAGCACTGCAGGGTTATATGCTGAATACAGGTAAGCTACATCGGCATTTCCTCTGTCGGCTGCCATTGTGTAACCAGTCAGATCGTTGGTACCGATGCTGAAGAAATCTGCTTCTTTTGCTAAAATGTCGGCAATCAAACTTGCAGCTGCGGTTTCCATCATAACTCCGACTTCTACGTCTTTGTTGTATGCGACACCTTCTGCATCTAATTCTGCCTTGATCTCTTCGATCAAAGCATTCACTGCACGGAGCTCATCCACACATGTTACAAGCGGAACCATGATACGAATCTTTCCGAACGCACTGGCTCTTAATAAAGCTCTCAGCTGAGGTCTGTAGATATCAGGACGCTGCAGACAGAAACGCACTGCACGGAAACCAAGGAATGGGTTCTCTTCTGTCTCCAGTCCAAGATACGGAAGTGCTTTGTCGCCTCCGATATCCAGAGTACGGATAATGACAGGTTTTCCTTCCAGAGTCTCTGCAACTGTCTTATATGCCTGGAACTGCTCTTCTTCTGTCGGCACGCTGTCACGGTCCATGAATAAGAACTCCGTACGGAATAATCCCACACCTTCTCCATCACACTCAACAACCTTTGCAGCCTCATCCGGTCCGCCGATGTTGGCAACCAGTTCAACCACATGTCCGTCAGCAGTCTGAGACGCCTGTCCGATAAACTTGGACAGAGCAGCTTTCTCTTCAAGATATGCTGCTTTTTTAGCCTTGTAGTCTTCTAAAACGGAATCCTCAGGATTGATGTAAGCCTCTCCTGTTGCGCCGTCTAATACGACAACATCTCCGTCCTTGACGGTAGAGACAATGTTTTCAACACTAAGTACCGCAGGGATCTCCATAGAACGGCAGATGATGGCAGAGTGGGAAGTCTTTCCTCCGATCTCTGTCAATACACCTTCAACGTTTGCTGGATTGATACCGGCAGTCATAGACGGGGTCAAATCCTCTGCTACCAGGATCGTTCCCTCTGGAACGGCGCTGATATCAACTTCTTCAACTCCCAATAATATTTTGATTAACCGAGTTTTGATGTCTCCTAAGTCAGATGCTCTCTGTTGGGTTAATTCATCTTCAGCCATGGCAAAAATCTGTGCAAAGAAATCACATGCTTCTTCGACTGCGGCTTCCGCATTGATCTTTTCATCATCGATCTTTGCGTCAATCTGCTCTTTGATGGCAGGGTCCTGAATCATGAGGATATGTCCCTCTAAGATCTCAGATTCCTGTTCTCCAGCAGTCACCTTCATGGCCTCCACCATCTTGGTTGTCTTGTCGATGAACACTTCGATCGCTTCGCCTAATCTTTTCTTTTCTGCCTCAGCGTCTGCAATAGTCTCCTTCTTGTAATCCAGGCTCTGTTCCTTGATCACAACTACTTTTCCGATGCCGATTCCAGCAGATGCTCCAATACCTTTATACATATGCCACCTGTCCCCTTTGTAAAATGAGATTAATTATTCACCTAAACCAGATTCAATTAATTCTGTCGCATGCGCTAATGCAGCTTCCTCATCAGGACCTTCACAGACAAGTTCAATCTCTGAACCACATTTGATACATGCACCGATGATGTTCAGAAGGCTCTTTGCATTGATTTTCTTGTCTTCGAAAACGATGGTGACATCAGATTCAAACTTTGTTACTGCCTTTGCTAAAACTCCTGCTGGTCTCATGTGTAATCCCTGCTCGTTTTCAATTACAAACTTCTTAGATACCATAATAAAATCTCCTTCATTCTGTAAATTTTAGTTAATAAATGACGGACTGCCTGAAAAAAAACAAAAAGACCCCTTAATAAATGCGCGAATATCTGCTTACATCTATCAAAAAGGTCTTGCCTGCCTTACCAGTCACAATCCAATATTCAATGTCTAAATTTTATCAAAAACCTGTCCTGCTGTCAACTGAAACCAAAACAAATTCCTACTGGATCCCAGCTTCTAAAATCAGGCGTTTCACATAAATGATCAGGTACATTTTTTCATCCACGGACAAAGTATAGCCGTAATGCCCCTCAATGTGTTCCACGATTTTCTGGCTGCATATATATGCCTCCGGATATTTTTTCTGGTTTCTCTCGTAAAATTCCACATCGTCCTCTTCCTCTTCCGCGGAATGGGATTCTCCGGACTTAATACTGTTCTCCAGATATTCCAGATGTGTGATAAACCTTTGGTAGGCCGGCATCTCTGTCCGAAAGCTAATTTCATAAAATTCTTGGATGATGGCCAGGACCTCCTGGATAAATGGACTTTTTTCCCTCTGATCCAGCGTAAAGATCTTTTCGATCTTTGTCTTGTCCAGTTCATCCCCCGCCTTTTTGCGGAATCCTATGCCCTTTCCCATGAGAATCACCTCATGGTTGTTCGTGTCATAGGTACTGACCACATTATTGTTAATCACTTTCTGTATTATCATACGTCCTCCTACACCATTCCTAATATTTCTTTTGGTATATAAGCCTCCACGTAAATGCCGTCATCCCGGTATTCCTCTTTTAAAAGCTGGCCGTGGTTTCTGATGGCCTGGATCTTTCCCGCCTCGTCATAACCGTATTTTTTCTCTAAATAAATTTTCTGTCTGCTAAGGACGTCTTCGATTACATTTAAGAGATCCCCGGTTCCAGTACCCTCTTTGGCGGAAATCTTTACAGTTTCATCCGCATGGACATCCTTCAAAAAAATGCCTTTATCTGCCTGGTCTATCTTATTAAATGCCGTGATCACAGGCGTATCCTTGATGCCGAGCTGATTTAATGTCTCATAGACAGCCTCCATCTGCTGCTCCATACATGGATTGGAGCAGTCAACCACGTGAAGGATCACATCACTGTACTTAGCCTCTTCCAGTGTACTCTTAAATGCATCTACCAAATGATGCGGAAGCTTTCTGATAAATCCAACCGTATCCGTCATAAGAATGGTCTGCCCGCTGTTTAACACAACACTTTTTGTGGTGGGATCCAGTGTGGCAAACAGCTGATCCTCTTCCAGGACTCCGGCATCCGTAAAGTAATTTAACAGCGTGGATTTCCCGGCATTGGTATAACCGACAATACAGACCACAGGTGTATGGTTTCTCTGCCGCTGCTTTCTCTGGACTTCCCTATGTTTGATCACCCCGGAAAGTTCAGCTTTTAAATGGGATATCCGGGTGCGGATCAGGCGCCTGTCCATCTCAAGCTTCTTTTCTCCCGGCCCTCTCGTGCCGATTCCGCCGCCTAGCCTTGAAAGGCTTACTCCCTTTCCGGTCAGCTTTGTGGCGCGGTATCTGAGCTGGGCCAGTTCCACCTGGATCTTTCCCTCTTTTGTTCTGGCACGCTTAGCGAAAATGTCCAGGATCACCAATGTCCGGTCCATCACCTTGATATCCAGTATCTGTGAGAGATTTGCAAGCTGTGCCGGTGAGAGTTCATCGTCACACACAATACCGTCTGCCTCTGTCTCAAATAAAAGATCCCGGATCTCCTCTATCTTACCTTTTCCCACATAAGTACCGGGATGGACCTGTTCTCTGGCCTGGAGAATGCTTCCTTCCACTAAAGCTCCTGCCGTCCTTGTAAGTTCTTCTAACTCTTCCAGGGATTCCTCGGCTTCCCTCGGCTCTCCCAGACACACACCCACCAGGATCACTCTTTCTTTTTTCTGCTCCAGTATTTCTTCCATTCTGTTCCTTTCCTGCCGCTTTGCTTCTAACAATAAAAATTTAAATATTTTTCACAGCCATCGTCAATGCTTTTTCCTTTGGAGTCATTTCTTGTTCCCCTTTTTCATACAGCGTCTGCTTCTTTTTCATTTCTTCCTGCTCTGTTTTATATTTTGCGATATCCATGCCAATATACTCAGAAGCGGTCCCATGGCTCCATTCCATTCCAGCTCCTTCCGCCGACACAGCATCAATCACTTTTTTGTCCTTGTCTGCAGCAAGGATCACTATATATTCTTTGTTAAAAACGGTTCCCTTACACAACCCAAACCCAATCTGATAATCTTTTCCATAGGTCTCCCTGAAATCTGCATACAGTTTTCTCACCTCATCTGACTGCTGCTTGATCATATAAGAATATCCGATAAATGCCAGTATAGCGATCACCATGACAAAAGCCACTGCAATTTTCATCCACATAACAAACCCTCCGTAATAAATTCTTCAAAGTATATACATCCAAACCGCGAAAAAATGAAGGATTCCTCCCATCGCCAGGACCAAAGGATAGACAGGGTATATCCTTTTTCCCCGCAGGCTGTGTATGACTATCCCTAAAGTGCATAATACATTCCCTGCTGACAGCAGATAAAATCCTATACGCCCTATATCATTGATGTAAAAAGCCGCACAAAAAATAGGAAGCCATGCATTCACTCCGATGCAGATTCCCCAGACACTGTGGAATCTTTTCATATTAATAGATGCAAAGGTGATTCCCAGCACGGCGATCCCCACAAGGATGCCAAACAGACTCCATGCGCAAGCCGCGTGCTCTTGTCTTAAAACACCTAAAAACAATGGAAACCATCCAAAGACTGGCACTAGGACTGATATGCAGTGAAGGAGCACAAGGAATACGTTTTTTCCCTTACAAGGCTTGAGCCCATAAAAGATTGATGCAGCAATATGAAACAAGATCAACCCCGCCCCATAAAGACAGGAGGCCAAAATTCTGCTGCCGCTGCCAGCTCCCGCTGACTGAATCACACACAATACCAATGCCGTAATACTAAACAGAACCCCTATGATATGAAAAATCATATAAAATATCTGCTTTTTTCTTTCCATCACGTTCACAAAATATTGATCCTTTCTCTTTTGCTGTTCTTAATGATTATAAGATAGGCAAAAAAAAATAACAATACATATCTATTGTTATTTTACAGCAGTTTCCTTATAATGGTATTAAAGAATCGCCAACCGTGAAAAGACCGAAAGGAGATTCACATTATGAAAAAAGCATGGATCATATCAGCTCCGATTTTGTCTTATTTTTCAGCATTTCTATTGATAGAGGCAGAAACTAGGGATCTAGTCAACCCTGATACTGTAATAACAACATTCATACTAAAATGTACCTTCTTTATATTGACAGGATTTCTTGTCTGCCTGTTTTCAAAAAATGTGGCACTCGTTATAAAGCACAGATCCGTAAATATCATATGCGCAGCCGAAATCCTGATACCGGTCATAATCTGGAGATTTCTGACCAGCCAAGAATATATGGGCAATTTAGAATATTTTCTTTGTACCTATTTTATTTTTCTCGGCAGTTATCTTCATGCTCTTGTTAGCTATCTTACCAAAAAATCCGGATGAAATATCTTTTTGATATCTCATCCGGATTTATGCCGTGATTGAAAATTTGTTGTTTAGCCTCTTGTTTTACCGCCGGCCACGTTGATGGTTACTCCATGTACATAAGAAGATCTCTGGCTTGCCAGGTACACACACATGTCTGCCACTTCAGAAAGCTTTCCAGATCTTCCAAGCGGTGTGGTGGATGTCTTGCTGTATCCTGCTCTTAAGTCCTCCACTGTGATCCCTCTTGTGTAGGCAAGAGCTGATTCGTATGCTAAGGTCCTTAAGCCTGTGGCTTCCATGATCCCTGGTGCCACTCCTACTACGCGCACTCCTTGTTTTCCTAACTCTTTCGCCCAGCTTCTGGTTAGAGAATTCACCGCGTTCTTTGTCGCCGCGTACACGCTCTGTCCCTCAGAACCTTCCAGTCCACTCTCTGAGGACATATTGATGATGACGCCCTCTCCTTTTTCCACAAGGATCCTTCCCACTGCCTGAGCACAGAAGAACACTCCTTTTAAGTTGACGCTGCACACTTTATCCCACACTGCTTCGTCTAACTCATACTGTCCTTTTGGCTCGTTCGGATCTACCAAAAGCCTTGGGATGTTGATTCCTGCGTTGTTTACTAACACATCCACGGTACCGTATGTATCCACCACTTCTTTGACCATGGCGTCCACATCTTTTGCGCTGGTCACATCAGTCTTAACATAATGGAACCTGCCGTCTGCTGCCTCGAACACCGGTGCTTCCGGCGCCATATCAGAGACAACAACATTACATCCTACATTTAAAAACCCCTGGGCTGCTGCTTTCCCGATCCCGGATGCCCCTCCGGTCACGATGACGGTCTTGCCGTCAAGTCCCAGCCATGATTCATTCATAATAAAAGCCCTCCAATTCAAAGCTTAAAACTTATATCTTATCTTCTGCCACTGACTGTTCATGTTCTGACAGATTCTTAAAGGAATCCCATTTTGTAGAAAACAGCAGCAGGAACAGACTGTCGATCACTGCCATTGCAGCCATCCTGGTAAAGCTGACCTGATCGTGGAACACCTGCTCTCTTGTCGCTGTCACGATCGTGTAGTGGCTCGCCTCTGCAAGCGGCGATTTGGCCTGATTCGTGATCGCCACAACTTCTACGCCGTTTTCCTTTGCGATATTTGCCATGTTGAGCAGATGCCTGGAAGCTCCGGAGGCTGAGATGGCGATCATCACGTCGCCTTTTCTCATGGTCCTGGCATAAGCTTCCTGGGTTTCCCAGATAGTAGAGCTGACTGCCGGAATCCCCAGCTGGTTAAACTTATAGGATCCGTCCAGAGCCACGGGGATCGTATTCCCCATAGCGGTAAACTCCACTACGTTTGCATTCAGGATCAGGTCTATGATCTCTCTGAGCATCTTTCCGTCGATGCTGCTCAGCGTTTCCTTCAGTTCTTCCATCTTGCTGGCCATGATATTTTTCAGCGACTGTTCAATGTTGTCTATGCTGATCTCATTGGAAAATTCATGATCATCCTGCTCCCGCATCTCCTTTGCCATCTTGATCTTCAGATGGTGGTAACCGTTGCACCCGATCTTTTTGCAAAACCGGACAATTGTAGCCTGACTTGCTTCACATGCAGCAGCCAGCTCTGATACTGACATCTCGATCGCCTTTTCCTGATGGTTCATCAGATAATCTGCCACCTTTTTTTCGGCATCAAACAAACTGTCATACGCGGAAAATATCTGATTCCTTACCGTTGCTTCCTTTGCCATAAAACTCTCCCTTTCAAATCTCTGGAGCGTTTTCTAAAAAATATGTCTCTGCTTCCGCGCTCCATAAGTGACCGTGTTTTTCCAGAATTGGACGGAGTCCTTCTATTATTTTATTGTCACTTATTTCACCCAGGTTGTCAACTTCTGTCAACGGAAATTCCCGGTGTGTGTACACAACCTTTTTCCCTCCGTTGAGCTTTGGAAGCTGTTTTGTCGTTTCTGCCACCTGATCCAGTCCCAGAACATGGGTGGCGATTTTTGCCACATTGACAATCTTGTTTTCGATCAGTTCAATAGACTGTTTCATATCGTCCGTATTTCCGCCGCTGGTACCTATAAAGTGTGTAGAGTTATAGTGCACATTGTAGAAGTTTACCGGAGCTGTAAATCCTGTATCGGCAGGCCCAGAAAAGAAGTTCAGACAGCCGTCAAATGCCAGCAGTTTTTCTCCCTGTGTCACCATCTGTTCATTGGGCGCAAATACAAACACATCATCAAATCCGCGCTGATCCTCTGTCATCTCCCGAAGCGGAACACTGAAGTCTTCCATCTGTTTTGTATTGACATAGACAAGCTTCACTCCCTGGCGTTTGGCCTCTTCCTCTGTGTAAAGTTTTCTTGCCAGATCCAGCTTGGATTCTGTCCTTCCCGTGATAACCAGCAGACCTGGTTTCTTCGGTCCATGCAGGGCAAAGTCGATGGCCAGGAATCCCATGGGGCCGGTAGCCCCTAAGATTGCCAGATTTCCGCCCTCTTTGATACCCATGACATGGTCGTAGCTGTACATTTTTTTATGATGATACTGGGCGTTAAAGGCCCCTACCACACAGGAGAGCGGCTCCACCAGAGAGCCTTCAAAGAAGGACTCCCCGTTATATTTTAAAAGAGAACCGTTTTCCATGATCTGATTCATCAGTACGATCTTAGTGGCATCTCCTCCCGCATAAGGATAGGAATATCCCGGCGCAAAACCGTTCTTCGTCCCAATGTTCGGCTGGATGACAAACTTATCCCCTGCATGATACTGGTCTTTCCACTTTTCTCCTACTTCCAGGATCACACCGCAGAATTCATGTCCCAGAATGATTGGATTTTCTTTGATGTCTTCCGGCACTTTTTTATGCTTTTCTCCCTGTATGGCCGCTTTATAGCTGGACATACACAGGCTGTCTGTGACTACCTCCGCAAGAATCTCATCCTCTTTGATCGGAGGAAGCTCAAATTCTTCCAGTCTGATATCTTCCCGTCCATACAGTCTCACTGCTTTTGTCTTCATTCTTCACTCCTCCCAGAGAATCTTTACGCTCCTAAAATACCTAAACCATAACCGATGATACCAACTGCAAATAAGATGAAGATGATCAGGATCGGGCTGATGTTTTTCTTTAACAGACGGCAGACAACTAAGGTAAGGACAAGTCCCAGCAGTCCCGGCAGTAACTGGTCTAAAATGTTCTGCACTGTTGTGATGGTTGTTTTACCGTTTGCTGTAACCTTAGATACAACCAAAGGCACGTTGATGGTGGTCCACTTGGATACGAGGGCACCCATGACAAACAATCCCAGGATAGATGCACATTCTGTCACCTTCTGAAGCATGTTGCCTGCAAGATTTTTTACTAAATCCAGTCCCTTTTTATATCCGAATTCCAGTCCAAAATATAACGCTGCCAGACGGACTGCATTAAACAGTACGAAGAATAAAAGCGGTCCCAGCACATTTCCAGTCAATGCCATAGATGCACCGATGGCTGCCGTGATCGGGCGGAGTGTTCCCCAGAAGATCGGATCGCCGACTCCGCACAGAGGTCCCATTAGACCAATCTTGATACTTCCGATGGTTCCCTCGTCAATATCCGCTCCGTTTGCTTTTGTCTCTTCAAGAGCCGCTGTCACACCGAGCACCGGTCCTACACATCCCGGTGTTACGTTAAAGAATGTCATGTGGCGCTTTAATGCTTCTGACTGCTCCTTCTTTGTATGGTAAAGCCGTTTGATTGCCGGCACCATATCAAATGCAAACCCAAGAGCATGAATTCTCTCAAAGTTGAACGAGGCCTGCTGGAAGTTGCTCCTTATAAACATGTTGACACGGTCTTTTTTTGTCAGAGTATTTTCTGTCTTTTTCATATCTTCACTCATATCTTATTTCCTCCCTTTTCCTAATCTAACTCATCGTCTAAATCGTCATCCAGGTCCGCATCCACTGATGCCCCGCCTGCCACAGCTGCTTTCGGCATATTGAACTTTGGATTTAGCTGTATGTAAATAAGTCCGAACACGATACCCATGATGCCAAAGGCAACTAAGTTAAAGTCTGTGAATGCCGCAATGACGAATCCCAAGAAGAAAAACGGCATCAGGTATTTCGCTCCCATCATGTTCAATACCATCGCATAACCCACAACAACGATAAATCCACCTGCTACGGAAAGTCCGGTTGTGATCACGTCAGGGATCATGTTGAGCATATTCTGGACTCCGGAAGGATTTACGACCATGGATACTAAAAGACAAGGGATCGCAACACGCAGTGCCTGTACTGCCAGAGCAGTGATATGGCACACATCGATCATCCTGAAGTTTGCATCTTCTGCATACTTATCTGCTGCATGCTGGAAGAAAATAGTGACTGTCCTTGCCAATACGGTCAGTACCTGTCCTGCAACTGCTACCGGAAGCGCGATGGCGATACCGGCTGGTACAGACTTGGTTCCAACGAAGACCCCAAAAACTATTATG
>OAWB01000531.1_pt1 | contig 21586 bp, 16 predicted proteins | sample 1550621 | NCBI WGS metagenome assembly OAWB01 (sample SAMEA2580107, study PRJEB22360) | human gut metagenome | biome: human gut; feature: human-associated habitat; material: faeces | place: Denmark | collected 2008/2010
GCCGTAAAGGCCCGGACGAGGTGGCTCTTGGAGACGCCCAGCCGCTCGCTCAGCTCTTCCACGCCGTAGAGCCCGGCGTAGTTTTTGCGGATGTCCTCGATGGCGGCGGCCACCAGCGGGGGCAGGGCAGGGGCGGCGCTGTCGGCGTCTGAGAGCTCGCACAGCAGCGCGAAGGCCAGCTGACTGCGCACCCGCTCCGAGGCGTCCCGCTCTTCGGCAAGACGCCCCATCAGCTCTGCCGCCGCCGGGCAGGTCTCGCCCCGGGCGAGAAAGGGCATCTCGGAAAGCCCTGCGAGGAACTGTTCCGCTGCCTGCCCGGTGAGCTGGACGCAGAGCAGATGGCACTCGTTTTCCGGCGCGAGGGTCAGCTGCCCCCGGCTCAGCACGAGATGGCCCGCTGCGGCATTCTGGGGCGGCAGCAACAGGGCAGAGCCTGCCGGAATCAGTTCGAGATCGGACAGCGAGACGACACATTTTCCGCTGGAAATGAGGCAGACCCAGAGCCCTTCGCCCCGCAGGGTGAGGGGCTCTTCCGGCTGGGCATCCTCCACGATGCCGAGGGCGGCAGTCGTGCTGGGAGAGTAAATCAATATCTGACACCTCAAATCAATAAAATGCTATTTTATAACACAAAATAATCTGCTATTATAATAGCAATGAAACGGCTCATCGTCAAGCGGAGCCTTTGAGTGCAACAACATCAATGGAGGAAAAAGCTTTATGGCTTCTATCAGCTGCCAGCATATCTACAAGATCTACCCCGGTGCTACGGCTCCTTCCGTCACCGATTTCAACCTGGAGATCCAGGACAAGGAATTCATCATCTTCGTCGGCCCCTCTGGCTGCGGTAAGTCCACCACCCTGCGCATGATCGCCGGTCTGGAGGAGATCTCCAAGGGCGAGATGTACATCGGCGGCCGCCTCATCAACGACGTTCCCCCGAAGGACCGCGACATCGCCATGGTCTTCCAGAGCTACGCTCTGTACCCCCATATGACCGTCTACAAGAACATCGCTTTCGGTCTGGAACTGCGCAAGACCCCGAAGGACGAGATCGACCGCCGCGTCCACGAGGCTGCTAAGATCCTGGAGATTGAGCACCTGCTGGACCGCAAGCCCAAGGCTCTGTCCGGTGGTCAGCGCCAGCGTGTCGCTCTGGGCCGTGCAATGGTCCGTAACCCGGCAGTCTTCCTGCTGGACGAGCCTCTGTCCAACCTGGACGCTAAGCTGCGTACCTCCATGCGTACCGAGATCATCAAGCTGCACAAGAAGCTGGCTACCACCTTCATCTACGTTACCCACGACCAGACCGAGGCTATGACCATGGGCGACCGCATCGTTGTCATGAAGGACGGCATCGTCCAGCAGGTCGATACCCCGCAGAACCTGTACGATATGCCCTGCAACATGTTCGTCGCCGGCTTCATCGGCAGCCCCCAGATGAACTTCCTGGACGGCACCATCGTCAAGAAGGGCGACCAGTACAGCGTCGATCTGGGCGGCGACCTCATCCCCCTGCCCAAGGAGAAGACCGCTGACGGAAAGCTGGATTCCTATGTCGGCAAGAAGGTCAAGATGGGCATCCGTCCCGAGGACATCGACGATGAGCCCGAGTTCATGGCAAAGCACACCGACTGCCAGCTGGATGCTCAGGTCGATGTCTCTGAGATGATGGGCGCTGAGATCTACCTGTACCTGGAGTACAAGGGCAACAAGATGACCGCCCGCGTCGCTCCCACCTCCAAGGCTCGCAACGGAGACACCGTCCGCCTTGCCTTCGATCCCCACAAGGTCCACCTGTTCGACGTCGAGACCGAGCAGACCATCCTGAACTGAATAAGATAGTCTACGATCATTTTTGATCCTCCTATCATAAGAAAAGCCGTCGGGCCGCAAGGCCCGGCGGCTTTTCCTGTGCCGGAGAAAAGACATCATAAAAACCCATGCTGCGGCAAAGCAAAACGCAGCATGGGCGCGGAAATGGCGTATGAAGTCAGGGGACGCTTGGATCAGCGGGCCTTGACGTACTTGTGCAGGGCAGCGCGGACAGCGCCGGGGCCTGCGAAGAGCTCCTTGGCCATGGACTCGATCTTCTCGCCCAGACCGACGGCGTACAGGTCCACGCCGAAGACATCGGTGCGGCTGTACAGAGCCTTCAGGCAGGAGAAGTCCTGCTCGCCTTCCTTGACCTCCAAGGGGTTGACGATGGCCTGCAGCTCAGCCAGCAGCGGATCGGGAGAGATCTCGAAGGGCCGGCCATTGTCGTCGATGCCCTTCAGGTAGCGGGCATAGCCTGCCAGCACCAGCGGGATGAGGATGAGGTTGGACTTGTCCAGACCGCGCTCCTCGTAAGCCTTGATGGTCTCGCCGAAGCGGATCGCCAGCTTCTGGGAGGTATCGGTGGCGATACGCTGGGGAGCGTCGGGCATGAAGGGGTTGGGCAGACGGCGGTTGATGACAGCGCCGATGAACTCGTAGGGGTTCAGAACGCCGGGGTCAACGACGACGGGCATCGCCTCGATGTAGCCGATCTTCTGGATGAAGCTGCGCAGGTCCTCATCAGCCATCTCAGCGGAGATGAGGGTGTAGCCCAGCATGCAGCCGTAGATGGACATGGCGGTGTGCAGGGGGTTGAGGCAGGTGCAGACCTTCATCTTCTCGATCTTATCGACGGTCTCGCGGTCGCAGTAGAGGACACCGCCCAGCTCCAGCGGAGGACGGCCATTGGTGTAGTGGTCCTCGATGCAGAGGTACTGGGTCTCCTCGGCGTTGACGAAGGGAGCGGTGAAGGTGTGCTTCTCGGTGACGATGGTGTAGTTGTCCTCAAAACCGTCGTCAGCCAGCATCTTCTGGACCTTGGCATCCGGGCGGGGAGTGATCTTGTCGATCATGCTCCAGGGGAAGGTGATCTTGGTCTCGTCCTTGACGTAGGCCAGGAACTCGGCGGGGACCAGGCCCTGCTCGACCCACTTGGAAGCGTAGGCAAAGACTGCGGCCTTGACCTTATCGCCGTTGTGAGAGCAGTTGTCCATGCTCTGGACGGTCAGGGGCAGCTTGCCGGCCTTGAAGCGCTCGTAGAGCAGGGCAGTGACCTTGCCCATGGCCAGAACAGGGGTCAGGCCGCGCTCGAGGTCAGCAGGAGCGACGCCGTAGCCCTTCTCGGTGATGGTGAAGGAGATCATCTGCAGGCTGGGTGCCTGGAAGATCTCGACCAGACGAGCCCAGTCAGCGCCGAAGGAGTAGTCAGCCTTCAGGCTCTCGGTGACGGAGGCGATGACCTTCTTTTCAATGTCGCCGGTGGACTTCAGGCAGACCAGCAGGCTCAGGTTGTCGTAGGGCCGATAAGCCTTGTCGATGATCTCGTAGTCGAAGCTCTCGGCCACGATGACGCCGCGGTCATACTTGCCGCTGTTCAGGGCGTCGTTCAGGATGGCAGCCGGGAATGCGCGGAAGATGTTGCCGGCGCCGAAGTGGACCCAGGTGGGTTCTGCGTGGGTCTTGGCCTTGACGGCCTCGACGTCGAACTTGGGCAGCTCGTAGCCCTTTTCTGCCCACTCGGCGGACAGATTGCCGTTCTTGATATCAGTCAGCTTCATGATATATCAGCCCTTCTTCTTCTCTTCGTCCAGACGGTCCAGCAGGTCCCAGACGCCCAGCATATACTGGATGCCCAGCGCACGGTCATACTTGCCGTAGCCGGGGCGGCAGCTGCCGGGGCCTTCCTCCCACAGCTGACGGCCATGGTCGGGGCGGATGTAGCCCTCGAAGCCGCAGTCATGGTAGGCGCGCAGGATCTCGATGATGCCGGTCTCGCCGCAGCAGTCGCGGTGGGCAGCCTCGGAGAAGTCGCCGTTGGGGAAGTGATGGATGTTGCGGATGTGTGCGAATGCGATGCGGTCGCAGTGCTTGCGGACGATCTCAGCCACATTGTTGTTGGGGTTGGCGTTCAGGCTGCCGGAGCAGAGGGTCAGGCAGTTGTACTCGTCGTCCACCATGCTCAGGAAGCGGTCGATGCTCTCGGCATCCACCAGCAGGCGGGGCAGGCCGAAGATGTCCCAAGGGGGGTCGTCCATGTGGATGGCCATCTTGATGTCGCACTCGCGGCAGGGGGGCATCAGGGCTTCGAGGAAGTACTTCAGGTTCTCCCAGAGCTTTTCCTTGGTGACAGGGGCGTAGGCCTTGAACAGCTCGTCCAGCTTTGCCATCCGCTCCGGCTCCCAGCCGGGGAAGGTCATGTTGTACTTCTCGGTGAAGGACATGATGTACTCGGCCATGGACTTGTAGTCGCCCTTGATCTTGTCCTTCTCGTAGAACAGTGCGGTGGAGCCGTCGCCGACGGGGTGGAACAGGTCGGTGCGGGTCCAGTCGAAGATGGGCATGAAGTTGTAGCAGATGACCTTGACACCGAACTTGGACAGGTTGCGGATGCACTGCTTGTAGTTCTCGATGTACTGATCGCGGGTGGGCAGGCCGATCTTGATATCGTCGTGGACGTTGACAGACTCGACAACGTCCATGTCGAAGCCGTAAGCGTGGATCTGGTCTGCGACCTTCTGGATCTCGTCGATCTCCCAGATCTCGCCGGGCATCTTGCTGTGCAGCGCCCAGACGATGCTGGTCACGCCGGGGATCTGCTTGATGTCGCTGAGGGTGACGGGGTCGTTGCCCTCGCCATACCAGCGCCAACCCATTTTCATAGGCATAGTGGATGTCCTCCGTTAACATTGCTTTGCGTTTATGCGCGGCAGGAGTGCCTCGCTCTCTCACTTATATTCTAATATATCAGTTGCAAATTGGCAATAGTCGATTTGCTGAGTTTTGATGTTTTTTCTTGTATACTTTAGACAAATTGACATGGAAATGACAAAAAAGAGCCCTCTCAGTCACCTCCGGTGACAGCTCCCCCAGAGGGGGAGCCGCTGGCGTGTCGGTAAGGTCTGCACAAGACGAGAGAAGCTCAGACTGGTCTAAAACAATAGTGCCCCGCTACAGAGGGCAGCGGAGCACTAGCTTTTGCGATATGAGAAATTTAAGCGGTCAGCTCAGAGTGGCCCGGCTTGCCAATGGCTCTCCCTTTGGGAGAGCTGGCGCACCAGCGCCTGAGAGGGCTATTAGCGCTTCACGTTGAAAGCAGCCATGCCGGGGTAGACGGCGCTGCCGCCCAGCTGCTCCTCGATGCGCAGCAGCTGGTTGTACTTTGCCACACGCTCGGTGCGGCTGGGGGCGCCGGTCTTGATCTGGCAGGTGTTCAGGGCCACGGCCAGGTCGGCGATGGTGGTGTCCTCAGTCTCGCCGGAGCGGTGAGAGCTGATGGCGGTATAGCCGGCCTTGTGAGCCATCTTGATGGCTTCCAGAGTCTCAGATACGGAGCCGATCTGGTTCAGCTTGATGAGGATGGCGTTGCCGGCACCCAGCTGGATGCCCTTGGCCAGACGCTCGGTGTTGGTGACGAACAGGTCGTCGCCCACCAGTTGGACCTTGCCGCCCAGCTCGCGGGTCATCTCCTGCCAGCCTTCCCAGTCCTCTTCGTCCAGACCGTCCTCGATGGAGATGATGGGGTACTTCTCCACCAGCTTCTTCCAGTGTGCGATGAGCTCACTGGAGGTGAACTCGGTGCCGGCCTTGGGCAGCTTGTAGAAGCCCTTGCCCTTGGGGCTCTTCCACTCGGAAGAGGCAGCGTCCATGGCCAGCATGAAGTCCCTGCCGGGAAGATAACCGGCCTTCTCGATGGCGGCCAGAATGGTCTCGATGGTCTCCTCGTCGCTGGACAGGTTGGGAGCGAAGCCGCCCTCGTCGCCCACGGAGGTGGCCAGACCCTTTGCCTTCAGGATGGAAGCCAGAGCGTGGAAGACCTCAGCGCACCAGCGCAGGCCCTCCTTAAAGGAAGGTGCGCCCACGGGCATGATCATGAACTCCTGGGTGTCCACGGTGTTGGTGGCGTGTGCGCCGCCGTTCAGGATGTTCATCATGGGGACGGGCAGGCGGTTGCCGTTCACGCCGCCGAGGAAGCGGTAGAGGGGCATGTCCAGCGAAGTGGCAGCAGCGCGGCAGGCAGCGATGGAAACGGCCAGAATGGCGTTTGCGCCCAGCTTGGACTTGTCCTTGGTGCCGTCAGCGTCGATCATGGCCTTGTCGATGGCGTAGATGTCGGAAGCATCCATGCCGATGACGGCATCAGCGATGACGGTGTTGATGTTCTCCACGGCCTTGGTGACGCCCTTGCCCAGATAGCGGCCCTTGTCGCCGTCGCGCAGCTCCAGCGCTTCGAACTCGCCGGTGGATGCGCCGGACGGTGCGCAGCCCCGGGCCACGGTGCCGTCGGCGAGGGTGATCTCAGCCTCAACAGTGGGGTTGCCGCGGGAGTCCAGGATCTCACGGCCCTGAACGTCTACGATCTCAAGATAGTTCATGATTTGTACCTCCATATATAATAGGAATGGATGCGCTCTTCTCATTTGGATAGTATATGCTAACTAACCGATATTATCCTACCATGATTCGGCCCGAGATGCAAGAGGATGCATGGATGTTAGCGGGAGCAAACTTCAGGAGAGGAAAGTTGTGCGATCTTTTTGTTACTTGTGAATTGCTTTCATGTTCTGTTTTTCTCAGGTGAACAATTTGAAAAAGTAACCAAAAAGTGACGCTTGATTTTGTGAAAAATAGCGAGTTTTGCCCGAGACTCCTCCAAAACTATGGACGATTTGTGAATTGCGGACTTGCACCGAAGTGCTTATAATAAGACGCAAGGAAGCAGAGCTGCTTTGAGGGAAGGGAGCGCTGCTTCCTTAACAGCTTTTCGGGACACTGGCTCATGGGCCGTGCGCGAGGGCTGCAAATAACACGAACGCTTCCAAATATCAGGAGGATATAGACTTATGAAAAACATGATCTCTCGTCGTAACTTTCTGGCTGCTGCCGGTGTCGTGGCTGCTGCGGCTCTTCCAGCACCGCAGCTTCCACTGCTTCTGCTGCCGGTTCTACCGCAGCAGCTGCTTCCGGCGACACCATCAAGGTCGGCGTTATGGGTCCCCTGAGCGGCAACGTCTCCGTTTACGGTCAGGCTGTTGTTAACGGTGCTACCCTGTACCTGAAGCAGGTCAACGCCAACGGCGGCATCAACGGCAAGCAGATCGAGATCCTCACCGAGGACGAGCAGGGCGACGCTACGCAGGCTGTCAACTGCTTCACCAAGATGGTGGACGAGGGGATGACCGCTCTGATCGGCGACGTTACCACCACCCCGACTCTGGCAGTCGCTGCTGAGAGCGCAGATTACAATATGCCCATGGTCACCGCTTCCGCTACCGCTGAGGCTGTCACCTACGATGCCGAGACCGACACCGTGAACGCAAACGTCTTCCGCGCCACCTTCACCGACCCGTTCCAGGGCATCAAGATGGCTGACTACGCATACCAGAAGCTGGGCTACACCAAGGCAGCCGTCATCTTCAAGAAGGGTGCTGACTACAACGAGGGCCTGGCAGAGAACTTCGTCAACGAGTTCGAGTCTCTGGGCGGCACCATCGTCGATCAGGAGAGCTACTCTGAGGGCGATGTGGACTTCAAGACTCAGCTGACCACCATCCTCGGCAAGGCCCCCGAGACTGTCTTCTGCCCCAACTACTACGAGGAAGTGGGCCAGATCCTGTCTCAGGCCGAGAGCGTCGGCCTGACCGTTCCGTTCCTGGGCGGCGACGGCTGGGATGGTCTGGAAGGCTACGCCACCAACGATCAGCTGAAGGATACTTACTTCTGCGCGAACTACGCAAAGGGCTCCAACGCCGAGTTTGAGGATGCCTACAAGGCAGAGTACGGTCAGGAGTACCCCAACGGCTTCTCTCCTCTGGGCTACGATGCAGCAAAGACCGTCGTCTACGGCCTGCAGGCTGCTGAGGATGCCGGTCTCGAGGCTGGCACCGACGATTACAAGCAGGCTGTCATCGATGCCATTGCCTCCGGCACCATCGACGGCATCACCGGCACCTTCACCTTCGACGAGCATCACGACCCCGTCAAGCAGACTGCTATCCTGACCTATGTGGACGGCAAGCCGGTGCTGAAGGAAATGTTCTGATCCCAGCTTTCTTCCATCGACCGGTGATGGAAGGGCCGCTGAGATCCGAATGATCGTAAATTGACCCGACTGCGGAGAACGCCGGAACAGTATTGCCCCGGTGCTCTCCGCTTTTTTAGAAAAAAGTGTATCCCCACATAAGGCGTGCAACAGCGCCGGAAAGAAAGGAAGTATCCATCCATGACAGTGTTTTTCAGCCAGCTGATCAATGGCCTGTCCCTTGGCAGCATCTATGCACTGATCGCACTGGGCTACAGCATGGTGTACGGCATCATCCTGCTGCTGAACTTTGCCCACGGCGACGTCATCATGGTGGGCGCGTACATGTCCTGGTTCGTCATGAACCAGCTGGGCCTCGGCCCGGTCACGGCGGTCTGTGCCACCATCCTCACCTGTACGCTGCTGGGCGTGGTCATCGAAAAGATCGCCTACACCCCGCTGCGCAGCGCACCCCGTATCTCTCTGCTCATCACGGCCATCGGCGTGTCGTTCTTCCTCGAGTACACGGCTGAGCTGGTCATGGGCTCGGGCGCAAAGGTCATCCCGTCTTACTACGACAACAAGACCTTCTATCTGGGCAAGGCGCCTCTGGGCCTGACCTCTGTCATCACGCTGGTGGTCACCGTGCTGTCCATGCTGGTGCTGACCTTCCTCGTCCAGAAGACCAAGCTTGGCAAGGCCATGCGCGCCGTCTCTGAGGATATGGACGCTGCCCGCCTGATGGGCATCAACGTCAACAGCACCATCTCCTTTACCTTCGCGGTCGGCTCTGCACTGGCCGGCATCGGCTCCGGGCTGTCCTGCTGCTCCTACCCGCAGGCCACCCCCACCATGGGCTCCATGCTGGGCCTGAAAGCCTTCGTCGCCGCCGTTCTGGGCGGCATCGGCTCCATCCCGGGCGCAATGGTCGGCGGCATCGTCATCGGCCTGTGCGAGTGCTTCGTCTCCGCCATCGGCCTGTCTGCCTGGAAGGACGCCGTCACGTTCGCCATCCTCATCATCGTGCTGCTGTTCAAGCCCACGGGCTTCCTCGGCCGCAAGGTGCAGGAAAAGGTGTAAGGAGGGCATGAAGATGAACAAGAATCGCAAAACGCTCAAAATGCCCGTGCGCTACCTCATGAACGCCGTGCTGGTGGTGCTGCTGTTCCTGGCTCTTTCCTACATGACCGGCAGCATGCTCTCCACTTACCAGAACAAGGTGCTCATGACCGTGGGCATCAACATCATCCTGGCCGTGTCCCTGAACGTGGCCACCGGCTATCTGGGCCAGCTGCCGCTGGGCCACGCCGGTTTCATGGCCGTGGGTGCTTACACCTGCGCCCTCTTCACCAAGTACAGCCCTCTGCCCGATGGCGTTTCCTTTGCCATCGGCCTTGCGCTGGGCGCTGTGATGGCCGGCCTGTTCGGCGTCCTCATCGGCGTCCCGGCCCTCCGTCTGACCGGTGACTATCTGGCCATCCTGACCCTGGGCTTCGGCGAGATCATCCGCATCACCCTGAACAACATCGACGATGTGCTGGGCTACAGCCTGTTCTACGGCTCCAAAGGCCTCAAGAACATCCCCAAGTACTCCAACTTCGCCAATGTCTTCCTCTGTGTGGTCATCACCTGCTTCCTCATCCATGCCATGATGAAGAGCCGCCATGGCCGTGCCGTCCTCGCCATCCGTGACAACGAGATCGCTGCCGAGAGCTGCGGCATCCAGACTACTTATTATAAGGTCATGGCCTTCGCGTTCTCTGCTGCCTTTGCCGGTCTGGCCGGTGGTCTGTACGCCTGCTACATCGGCGTTCTGAACCCCTCCACCTTCGGCTTCATGAAGTCCATCGAGATCCTGGTCATGGTGGTTCTGGGCGGCATGGGCTCCATGCTGGGTTCCATCCTCTCCGCTACCGTCCTGACCATCCTGCCCGAGGCTACCCGCAGCTTCGACAGCTACCGCATGGTCATTTACTCGCTGGTGCTCGTCCTGATGATGATCTTCCGTCCGGGCGGACTGCTGGGCAGCTACGATTTCTCCATGAGCCGCATCGTGGAAAAGGTCATGAACGGCGAGCTGTTCCACAAGAAAAATGCTGACAAGGAGGGCGCAGACCATGAGTGAGTTCCAGACGAAGTTACACAGCGTCCCTTCCGGCGGCTTCCTGACCGACCGCGACAAGGATAAAAAGCCCATCCTCGACGTCCGTGAACTGGGCATCGACTTCGGCGGCCTGACCGCCGTGGACGGCTTCAACCTGATGATCGGCCGCAACGAGATCACCGGCCTCATCGGCCCCAACGGCGCCGGTAAGACCACCGTCTTCAACCTGCTGACCAACGTCTACCAGCCCACCCGCGGCTCCATCCTCATCGATGGGATGCCTACCGCCGGCAAAAAGACCTATCAGGTCAACCGGATGGGCGTGGCTCGTACGTTCCAGAATATCCGCCTGTTCAAGGACCTGTCCGTCATCGACAACATCAAGGTGGGCCTCCACGAGTCCATGAAGTACAATCTGGGCTCCTCTCTCATCCGCCTGCCCAACTACTGGAAGGAAGAGAAGCGCTGCACCGAACGCGCCTTCGAGCTGCTGGACATCTTCCACATGGCCGACCTCGCCGATGCACAGGCCGGCAGCCTGCCCTACGGCGCACAGCGCCGTCTGGAGATCATGCGCGCGCTGGCTACCAGCCCGAAGCTGCTGCTTCTGGACGAGCCGGCCGCCGGCATGAATCCCTCCGAGACCGCAGAGCTGACGGAGACCATCCGCCGCATCCGCGACGAGTTCAACATTGCCGTCCTCCTCATCGAGCATGATATGAGCCTCGTCATGGGCATCTGCGAGGGCATCGCCGTGCTGAACTTTGGCCGCATCATCGCCAAGGGTACGCCGGACGAGATCCGCAACAATCCCCAGGTCATCGAAGCCTACCTGGGCAAGAAGGAGGGCTGAACGATGGCACAGACTTTGCTGAAGGTTGATAACATCAACGTCTTTTATGGCAACATCCACGCAGTCAAGGATGTCTCCTTTGAGGTGAACGAGGGCGAGATCGTCACCCTCATCGGTGCCAACGGTGCCGGTAAATCCACCACCCTGAAGACCATCTCCGGCCTGCTCCACCCGAAGACCGGCGACGTCCTCTACAAGGGCAAGAGCATCAAGGGCGTCCGCGCTCATAAAATCGTCGAGGCCGGTCTGGCACAGGTGCCGGAAGGCCGTCATGTCTTCCTGCACATGACGGTGGAGGAGAATCTGGACATGGGCGCTTATACCCAGCCTGCCTCCACCATCGCTCCCAACAAGGAGAAGGTCTTTGAGCTCTTCCCCCGCCTGAAGGAGCGCCGCAAGCAGTTGGCCGGCACCATGTCCGGCGGCGAGCAGCAGATGCTGGCCATGGGCCGTGCTCTGATGAGCAACGCCTCCATGCTGATGCTGGACGAGCCCTCCATGGGTCTGTCGCCCCTGCTGGTGCAGGAGATCTTCGACATCATCCAGAACATCCACAAAGAGGGCATGACCATCCTGCTGGTCGAGCAGAATGCACAGATGGCCCTTTCCGTGGCAGACCGCGCCTACGTCCTCGAGACGGGCCGCGTGGTCATGGATGGCACCGGTGCTGAGCTGCTGACCAACGAGCGTGTCCGCAGCGCATATCTGGGCGGTTAAATTACAAAAAGTAAAAGAGGCGTGACCTTGTGGTCACGCCTTTTTGTTGTGGAAAATCATTGGATGATGGATTTGTAGTAGTTCCCGAAATCGGCAAGGGCATCAATGATGGGAAGCATCTCTCTGCCGAGGCTGGTCAGGCCATACTCCACGCGAGGGGGCGTTTCGTGATAGTCGTGTCGGTAGGCGAGCCCGTCGTCGATCATCTGCCGTAAGCTGTCCGTCAAAACTTTCTGAGAGATTCCCTCCAGATCTCTTTGCAGTTCGTTGAACCGCCATGGGCGGGTCTTGAGATTGCGCAGGATCAGCAGCTTCCACTTGCCGCCGATGAGGGAGACTGCAGTGGCCACGGGGCAGGCGGGCAGTTCTTCTTTTGTTTTCATGGCATCACACCTCCGAGAACATCATAACATATTCTTTTTAATATGTACAGTTATAAAAAGGTGCGTACTTGTTTTAGAGTGTGCTCCGGCTTAAACTATACACAGGCGAGCGAGAGCGCCAATATCCTTTGGAGGTAAAAGAGATGGAAAACTATACGAAAACGAATATCGGCAGCGAGGCAAGAGTGGAACTTCACGAAAAGTTGGGCCTGACGGGTGCGGAGGTCAGCATCAACCAGCTCCCGGCAGGCGCAGGGGTGCCTTTTGTGCACGCCCACAGGAACAATGAAGAGATCTACGGTATTATTGCAGGGAAGGGCAAAGCCGTTATCGATGGGAAGGAGATCGCTCTGACCGCTGGCGACTGGCTGAAAGTTGCTCCGGCAGCAAAGCGTCAGTTCTCTGCTGCCGCAGATGAGGGCATTACCTATATTTGCATTCAGGTGAAGGAACACTCTCTGGGTGGCTTTACCGCTGAGGATGCCGTTATCTTCTGATAGAAAGAGCCGGAAACGATAAACCCCCTGTACATTTCTGTACAGGGGGTTTGTCGTGCCGGAATTATATCAGCTGGTATACCGTGCGGTCTCCAGCAGCTCCTCGGCCCGCTTGACCTGTTCCGCCGTGGGCGGGACAGCGTCGGGCAGGGGATAAGGGATGCCGAGCTTCTGCCACTTGAAGAGGCCCAGCGTGTGGTAGGGCAGTACCTCCACCCGCTGCACCGTCTTGAGGGACGAGATGAACTCTGCGGTCTTCCGCAGGCCGTCTTCGTCGTCCGTCAGGCCGGGGACGAGGACATGGCGTATCCAGAGCGGCACGCCGAGGTCGGAGATGTGGCGCGCCATCGCAAGGATGTTCGCGTTGTCCCTGCCGGTGAGCCTGCGGTGCTTCTCCGGGTCGATCTCCTTCAAATCGAGGATGACGAGGCTGGTGGACTTCATCAGCCGGTCAAAATCGGCCAGATACGCCGCATCGTCGGGGCGGAAGGGCTGACCGGCGGTGTCCAGAGCCGTATGCACGCCCTTGGAGCGTGCCAGCTCGAAGAACGCCGTCAGGAACTCCATCTGGCGCAGCGGCTCCATGTCCTCCCGCCAGCACCCCCACCTGGCCCGGCGGCTCGCCGCCGCTGACCGTGATGCCGCCCCTTTTGCCCCAGTAGTTGCGGTAGCGCCACGCCCGCTGGAAGAGCTTGTCCACCGTCCATTCCTCGCCGCCCTCAGCCCATGTCTCCGGGTTGTGGCAGTATTTGCACCGCAGGGCGCACCCCTGCAAAAAGACGACGAAGCGGACGCCGGGGCCGTCCACAGAGCCGAAAGTCTCCAGCGAGTGGACGTATCCGATGGGGTTACAGAGCTGCATGGCAGGTACGGGAGATGACGTCCATCTGCTGCTCGCGGGTCAGGTCGATGAATTTGACGGCGTAGCCGGAGACACGGATGGTGAAGTTTGCGTACTCCTCCTTCTCGGGGTGCTCCATAGCGTCGATGAGCTTCTCCTTGCCGAAGACGTTGACGTTCAGGTGGTGTGCGCCCTGGTCGAAGTAGCCGTCCATGACCTGCACCAGATTCTCAACGCGCTCGCCCTCGCTGTGGCCCAGAGCGTCGGGGTTGATGGTCTGGGTGTTGGAGATGCCGTCCAGAGCCCAGTGGTAGGGCAGCTTGGCCACGGAGTTCAGAGAGGCCAGCAGGCCGTTCTGCTCTGCGCCGTAGCTGGGGTTGGCACCGGGTGCGAACGGGGTGAAGGCGGCACGGCCATCGGGCAGAGCGCCGGTGTACTTGCCGTAGACCACGTTGGAGGTGATGGTCAGGATGGAGGTGGTAGCCTCGGAGTTGCGGTAGGTGTGGCGCTTCTTGATCATCTCAAGGAAGGTGCGCAGCAGCCAGACGCCGATCTCGTCGGCACGGTCATCGTCGTTGCCGTACTTCGGGAAGTCGCCCTCGACCTCGAAGCCGGTGGCAAGACCCATCTCGTCGCGCACGGCCTTGACCTTGGCGTACTTGATGGCGCTCAGGGAGTCGATGACGTGGGAGAAGCCGGCGATGCCGGTGGCGAAGGTGCGGCGGACTTCGGTGTCGATGAGGGCCATCTCAGCCTCTTCGTAGTAGTACTTGTCGTGCATATACTGGATGAGGTTCAGCACGTTGACGTACAGGCCGGCCAGCCAGTCCAGCATCTGGACGTACTTGGGCAGCACCTCGTCGTAGTTCAGGTACTCGCCGGTGATGGGGGCGTAGTTGGGGCCGCACTGCTCGTGGCTCTTCTCGTCCACGCCGCCGTTGATGGCGTAGAGCAGGCACTTTGCCAGGTTGGCGCGTGCGCCGAAGAACTGCATCTCCTTGCCGGTCTGGGTAGCAGACACGCAGCAGCAGATGGAGTAATCGTCGCCCCAGACGGGCTTCATGACGTCGTCGTTCTCGTACTGGACGGAGCTGGTGTTGATGGACACCTTGGCGGCGTACTTCTTGAAGTTCTCAGGCAGAGCAGAGGAGTACAGAACGGTCAGGTTCGGCTCCGGTGCAGGGCCCATGTTCTCGAGGGTATGCAGGAAGCGGTAGCAGTTCTTGGTGACCATGCTGCGGCCGTCCATGCCGATGCCGCCCACTTCCAGCGTTGCCCAGACGGGGTCGCCGGAGAACAGCTGGTTGTAGCTGGGGATGCGGGCGAACTTGACCATGCGGAACTTCATGACCATGTGGTCGATGAGCTCCTGAGCCTCGCTCTCGGTCAGGATGCCCTTGTCCAGATCGCGCTGGATATAGATGTCGAGGAAGGTGGAGATGCGGCCCACGCTCATAGCGGCGCCGTTCTGGGTCTTGATGGCGGCCAGATAGCCGAAGTACAGCCACTGGCAGGCTTCCTTGGCGGTCTTAGCGGGCTGAGAGATGTCGCAGCCGTAAGCCTCGGCCATCTTCTTCATGCCCTTCAGGGCGCTGATCTGGCGTGCGATCTCCTCGCGCAGGCGGATGACGTCATCGGTCATGGTGCCGTCGCCGCAGTTGGCGAAGTCTTCCTGCTTGAACTTGATGAGGGCGTCGATGCCGTACAGTGCCACACGGCGGTAGTCGCCTACGATACGGCCGCGGCCATAGGTGTCGGGCAGGCCGGTGATGATGTGGGTGTGGCGGGCGGTCTTCATCTCGGGGGTATAGGCGTCGAACACAGCCTGATTGTGGGTGCGGGTGTAGTCGGTGAAGATCTTGTGCAGCTCTTCAGAGGGCTGGTAGCCGTAGGTGGTGCAGGCCTGCTCCGCCATCTTGATGCCGCCGTAGGGCATGAATGCACGCTTCAGGGGCTTGTCGGTCTGCAGGCCGACGATCTGCTCAAGCTCTTTCAGGCTCTCGTCGATGTAGCCGGGGCCGTATGCGGTCAGACCGCTGACGACCTCGGTCTCCATATCCAGCACGCCGCCCTTGGCACGCTCGGCCTTCTGCAGCTTCTGCAGTGCGCCCCAGAGCTTATCGGTGGCCTCGGTGGGGCCAGCCAGGAAAGACTCGTCGCCGTCATAAGGGGTGTAGTTCTTCTGGATAAAGTCGCGGACGTTGACTTCCTCTTTCCAGATGCGGCCCTCAAAGCCTTCCCACTGTTCAAAATTGATCATTGGAACCTCCTTGCTCCGTTCCTGACGCTCCGACCAATCTGCTTTACAATAATTGGTTAGAGCGGTCTAACTGTTCCGCCTTAAAAAAGCCGCCGATTGCGGTTTCTGAAAGACAGGGTGGTACAGGGCGCAGAGGTATTTGGATGGCAACCCCTGCGCTGTTTATGAGCCGCGGCAGACGGGCAATCGAGTCCGACTGCAACGGCCTGACAATATAATAACAGTGATTCTCAGAAAAAGCAAGAGGGAACCTGTGGATTTTCTACAAGAGATGGCGGTTTTTGTTATGAAAAATGCTCATGGAGGCCGCCGGAGAAAAAATTTTTGAAAATTTGAAAAACGGGCTTGACAGTCATGACAAACTATGGTATCCTGTTGTCACGGCGAGGTTAGTTAAACCTAACCGAAGCTTTTCCGATTCACTGCAAAGGGATGCCTGCAACTCTCTTTGAGGCGATTCGGTTCCTCCATTCCATTCTCCTATCTATTAAAAAGAGAAAGCGGCTTATGGTTTGCTCCGCTTTCCCTGCGCGCAGCGCGGGGCGCTCTGGTACGGCGCTCTGTGCAAAAAAGAACAAAATGCGGGACACACAGACTTGACCACCTGTGCGCCCCGCTTTTTGTATTGCAAAGGCTCTCCCTTTGGGAGAGCTGGCGCGAAGCGCCTGAGAGGGCAAGGACGCTGACAAAGAATGGAAGGCGCAGTGATAATCGAGCTCTAACAAAAACACAGCTTATCGCTGCGCAGAGATTCTTTCCTCTGTGGCTTGCCCTCTCCGTCACCTCCGGTGACACCTCTCCCAAAGGGAGAGGCATAACGTCGGCGATGACAGATAGAAAGAGCTGTCTCTTGACACCCCGGGTGAGTGTACTATAATAAGGTGTGTCGGAAAAACGAGAAAAGTTGTTTTTCTTCGGAGCGATAAAATGGGAGGAAATGAATGAAAAAATTAGCGAGGGCCATCGTGAAGATGCGCAGGCTCATCCTCATCGCGGCGGTCCTGCTGCTCATCCCGGCGGCAGTGGGAGCCATCGCCACGCCCATCAACTACGACATCCTTTCTTACCTGCCTCAGGAGCTGGACTCCCGCGTGGGCCAGCTGCTGCTGGAAACGGATTACCATCTGGCCTCCACCAACATGATAACCGTGGAGGGGATGCCCACCAACGAGCTGCTGGCCATGAAGGCCGAGATCGACGAGGTGCCGGACGTGCTGAACACCTTCTGGCTCAGCGACGTGCTGGACCCGGCGGTGCCGACGGAGATGCTGCCGGCGGATGTCCAGCAGTTTATGTTCGGCAAGAACGACTCCACCATCCTCATCGTCCGGCTGGGCGGCTCCAGCGTCAGCGAGGAGACGATGCAGGCCGTGGCCCAGATCAAGAAGATACTCCGGAAGAATTGCTTCTTCGGCGGCATCAGCGTCATCCTGAGTGACACCAAGGAGCTGGTCATGGGCGAGATGCCATGGTATGTGCTCTGCGCCGTGGGCGGCTGCCTGCTGGTGCTGTTCCTCTCGCTGGAAAGCTGGCTCACGCCGTTTTTGTTCATGCTGGGGCTGCTCTTCCCGCTGGTCTATAACTTTGGCACGAATATTTTCCTCGGTCAGGTCTGCTTTATCACCGTGTCGCTGGCGGCGGTCTTGCAGCTGGGCGTGACGATGGACTTCTCCATCTTCCTGCTCCACCGCTACGACGAGGAAAAGGAGCTCTGCGCCTCCAACGAAGAGGCCATGGAGAACGCCATCTGCAAGACCATGAGCTCCATCACGGCGTCCAGCCTGACGACCATCGCGGGCTTTCTGGCCCTCTGCGCCATGCAGCTGACGCTGGGCGCAGACCTCGGCATCGTCATGGCAAAGGGCGTGGCGCTGGGCGTCATCTGCACCATCGTCATCCTGCCCTCGCTCATTCTCTTCTTCGATAAGTGGGTGGAAAGATACCGCCACCGCACCTTTTTGCCCAAGCTCACCCGCCTGAGCCATTTTGTCTCCAAGCACCCGATGCCCGTCGTGGTGGTGTTCGTCCTGCTGATGATCCCCTTCGGGCTGGCCCAGAGCAAGACCGATATTTACTACAACATTTTTGCCGCTCTTCCGCAGGATATGCCCGGCATCGTGGGTACGAACAAGCTGGGCGAGGACTTCGGCATGATGACCAACCACTTCATCCTCGTCCGGGAGGAGCTGACCGCCTCTCAGGTGTCCGCCCTCTGCGATGAGATAAAGGAGGTGGACGGCATCACCCAGGTGGTGAGCCTCGACTCCATCACCGGCCCGGGCTTTGAGACGGAGCTTCTGCCCGACGAGCTGCTGAACATCGTCCAGAACGGCGGCTACAAGCTCATCCTCGCCAATGGCCGTTATAAGTCGGGCAGCGACGCGATGAACGCGCAGGTGGACGAGCTGGTCCGCCTCGTCAAGGAGGCAGACCCCGAGGGCCTCGTCACCGGCGAGGGCGCCATGATAAAAGACCTCGTGGAGATCGCCGACGAGGACTTCAAAAATGTCAACATCTGGTCCGTCGCGGCGGTGCTGGTCATCATCGCGCTGTCCTTCCGCAGCCTGTCGGTGCCGATTCTGCTGGTGGCCAGCATCGAAGCGGCCATCGCCATCAACATGGGCATCCCCTACTTCATCGACGACTCCCTGCCCTTCATCGCCAGCATCGTCATCGGCACCATCCAGCTGGGCGCGACGGTGGACTACTCCATCCTCATGACCACCCGCTACCGCGAAGAGCGGCTGGCCCTCCGCTCGCCCAAGGCGGCGGCACAGCAGGCCCTCGAGCACTGCAGCCAGAGCATCCTGACAAGCGGCCTCACCTTCTTCGCGGCCACCTTCGGCGTCGCGGCCATCAGCAAGGTGGAGCTGCTGAAAAGCATCTGTGTGCTCATCTCCCGGGGTGCGCTCATCAGTATGGTGGTCATCCTGCTGGTGCTGCCCGCCGGCCTGATGCTGCTGGACGGCCTCATCTGCCGCACCACCTACCACTGGCTCAACGCCCCCAACGCTGCAAAGGAGTGAATGCTATGAGAAAAACTCAGAATTTTCTGCGCCGCGCTGGCTCTGCGGCGCTTGCCCTGACCCTGACGGTCAGCCTCTGTCAGCCCGCCTTTGCGGCGGCCAAGGCCCCCTTCTCGAAGGATGAGACGGTGTATGCCGTCATGGCAGCGGACGGCTCTGTCACCAAGACCACCGTCAGCGAGCATCTTTACAATGCCGACGGCCTCGCCGGTGTGGAGGACAGGTCCACCCTGAAAAACATCGTGAACACCGAGAGCTTTGCCGAGTATACCCGGAACGGCGATACCCTCGTCTGGAACACCGACGACACCGATGTTTACTATAAGGGCGAGACAGACCGTCAGCTGCCCATCTCTGCCAAAGTGACCTACACGCTGGACGGCAGGACCGCCCCGCTCAGCGAGCTTCTGGGCCGGAGCGGCCACCTCGTGCTCACCATCGACCTGACCAACCATGAGACCGGCAAGGTGACCGTGAACGGCAAGGAGCGCACCATCGTCACCCCGCTGGTCACGGCGGTGGGTGTCGTGCTGGGCGAGGATGCCGGCAGCGTCAACGCCGTGAACGGCCTGCTGGAAAGTGCGGCCAAGAGCAGCGTGGCGGCCTTCGTCACCCTGCCGGGCGTGAAGGAGTCCCTCGACGGCCTGCTTCCCGAGCAGGTGAACGGCGTGGCCGAGTACTTACAGGACAGCGTGACCGTGGAGGCCGACGTGGAGTCGCTGACGGCGCCGCAGATCCTGCTGGCCTGCGCGGCGAGCGCCGAGGCACTGGGGCAGGGGGATGAGGTCTTCGACCTCGACAGCCTCAACGATTTGACCGACGGCATCGCGGCGCTGAATGATGCCATGAACCAGCTGCTGGACGGTGCGTCGCAGCTGAAAGCAGGCGCGGCACAGCTTGCCGCCGGTTCGCTGGCTCTGCTGGAGGGGGCCAGCCAGCTGGACAGCGGCCTCGGCCAGCTGACGGAAGGGCTGGACACCCTGACGTCCAACAACGCTGCCCTGACTTCCGGCGCACAGCAGGTGGCCGACGGCGTGCTGGACTCCGCCAGCCAGACCCTCATGGAGAACGGCCTCATCGACACCCCCATGACGTGGGATACCTATGAAGCCGTCATTGACGACATCCTCTCGCTGGGCGACAAGACGCTGGCGGCGGGCCGCAGAAAGATGGTGCGCACCATCTGGGAGCAGGCTCCGCAGTTCAAGGCCAGCCAGCTGGACATCGCGCTCTACCTCGCGGCCACCCGGACCGACCACGACCTTGAGGCCGCTCTGCGCCTGATGCAGAGCTTCTCGCCCGATTTCATCGTAGGCTGGCTGAAAAAGCTCACCGACAGCGACGCCCAGCAGAAGATCCACGACGAGCTGGTCTATCAGACCGCCAACAGCGAGGATATGGCCAGCGTCCGCGCCCTGAAAGAGAATCTGGGCCAGATCCGGCTCTTCGTGTCCAGCGTCGGCCGGTACGCCGACGGCGTGGCTGCGGCCGCTGACGGCGCACACGCCGCCAAGGCCGGAAGCGCTCAGCTGGCCGGCGGCGCATCCGCCCTGTATGACGGCGTGCTCCAGCTCCAGAACGGCACCGACCAGCTCAGCGGCGGCCTCGTGCAGTTCAACGACGAGGGCATTTCTCAGCTTACCGGTGCGCTGGACGCCGACCAGCTCCACGCCCTGCAGACTGTGGTGGAAGAGATGACCGGCCGTCTCGCCGACTACACCAGCTTTGCCGGTGCGCCCGAGGGTGCGTCCAGCCGGGTGAAGTTCCTCTACAAGACCGCCGAGACGCCCGCCGAAACGGCCCCGGTGGAGACGGCGGCAGACACTGCCTCGGAGGGCAGCTTCTTCCTCCGCCTGTGGCACCGCCTGCTGGCCCTGTTCGGGCTCTGAACCGGCAAGATCATGCCCTCCCGCCCCCGGCCTCGGAGCCCAGAACGCTCCCGGCCGGGGGCTTTGTTTGTGCAGCATACTCAAAACAGCGGTTGATTATTTGTGGCAGTTTACAAAAAAATAAACGTCCCCTTGACAAATATATAGGGGGGGGGGTACACTAGAGAAAAAGACCGCCTTCTGCAAGGGCAGCAGGCGGGATGTTCACCGGTTTAGGTTAAGGAGGATACAAACAAATGAAGATGCTGAAAAAAATGCTGGCCGTTGTGCTGACCGGTGCAATGGCCCTGACCCTTCTCACCGCCTGCGGTGGCAACGCTGTGAATGACAAGAACATTGCGGATGCTCTGAATGACATGGCCAAGGGTTCACTTGCAACCTATACCTTTAAGCCCCGGACGGATGAACAAGCGATGGCAAAAGCTATCGCTGCGTTGTCCGAGTCGGATCGGCACAAAACGGAGGAAGTCATGAAGATTCTTAAGCTCGATGAGGGCGGCGCAAATGAAGAAAGCCGCTTTGTCTGGTGGGGAGCAGTTTTTGCCGATGAGATCGGAACAGCCGGACAGGCTTATAATGTGATGGATAAGATCCTAAGCCAAAAAGCTGTGAATGCAGGTAAGCTGACAGGCAAAAAGCCCGGAGATATCCGCTACATAGGCACTGCACTTAGTACTACGACCTATTTCGGTGGAAAGCAGAAAACGGTGCGCATCATCGTAGTCACTGCAGAGGCAGAGCCTGTGGACAAAAAATAAGTACCGCAGCGCCCCGGAAAGCATGATTTTTTTCCATAAAAAATGACAGCAGGCCCCGGAGCATATCGCTCCGGGGCCTTGCTGTTTTTCAGGTTTGGGTCATGGGCGGGGGCAGCTCCTTCGTCCGCCTGCTGGCGCTGTTCGGGCTGTAAGGATAAAAGAATATAAAAGGAAAACCGCCCGGACGCTCATCGTCCGGGCG
>OAWB01000534.1_pt1 | contig 21416 bp, 21 predicted proteins | sample 1550621 | NCBI WGS metagenome assembly OAWB01 (sample SAMEA2580107, study PRJEB22360) | human gut metagenome | biome: human gut; feature: human-associated habitat; material: faeces | place: Denmark | collected 2008/2010
TTGACGTGCGGCTGACGATAAATTCTCCGGACAATTAAGGAAAAGCCAGTTGGAAAAAGCTGTCCCGACTTCAGGAAAGATCTAAAACCTCTTATCCTGTTTCGTGGCAGTAGCGGTTAGTCCAATGATGATATCTTTGAGCAATAAGATGAAGGTTTGGTCTTCCGCTTTAAGAACCCCCGCCGTTTTCATCCGGCGGGGTTTTGTTCACCTACGCTCACAGCTTAATGACAGCCGGGACAAGACATTTCAAATACATCGTCAATCATGGTGTGGATGAGTGATGCCGTCCGGGAAGGTGCCAGCTTATAATAAATCTCTTTCCCCGCACGGCGGTTGACAATCAGTCCGGCCTGGCGCAAAACCCGCAAATGGTGCGAAACCGCTGACGAACTCATGCCGATGGCCAGAGAAATATTGTTCACGCATTGTTCGCTGTGTGCCAGCAGCCATAAAATCCGCAGCCGGGTAGGGTCGCAAAGCTGCTGAAAAATTTCCGAAGCCTGAATAAACTGTTCTTCGCTCGGCATGGCGGACAGAACTTTATCCAAATCCTGCCCGTGGTCATGCAGCGCCTGGTGTTTTTCTGAAATCGGGTGTTCTGCCATTTCTATCCTCACCGGTTAATTGCCTGCGGCTGCATCTTTGGCATTTTCGATTTGTTGCGAAACTTCTTTCACCAAAGCCAGCGCGTCTTTCCCGTCGCGGTTTTTGTGATAGATGTCGGCTCCGTAAAGCGTCAGCAGATCCAGAAAACGGGAATCTTTTAATTTCAGGGATGCCAAAATAAACGCCGTGTTACCGCGTTCGTCTTCGAGATTGACCGAAGCGCCGCCGTCCAAAAGCGCTTTCAGAACTTGCGGATTGGGGTTGCTGACAACGGCAAACATCAAAGCCGTCTGTCCTTCGTCGTTAATGGCGTCGATTTTGGCGCCGTGAGCCAAAAGCAACTTAACAACCTCCGGGTCGGACTGATAGGCTGAAGCCAGCATAAGCGGCGTATTGCCGTCAACACCGTAATAATTGACATCGCTTCCGTGTGCCAGCAATGCTTCAAAAACCTCTTTATCCGTCAGGTTGGTCAGGGCCATGGTCAGCGGTGAAACCTGATTGTAAAGGAAATTAACGTCAGCCCCGTTATTGATTAAAATCAGAATATTGTCTTTGTTGCCCGGTTTGCGCATGGCCCAAAACAAAACCGGACGCCCGTCTTCGTCGGTGGCGTTAACGTCGGCGCCGTGTTTGATAACGGCTTCAAGCTGTTTGGCATCGCCGTTGACGGCAACCGAGCGAATGTCGGCGTAATTATACTGATAGGATCGCTGCAGGAAAAAAGCGCCGGTGCCCAGTCCGGCGGCAATAATGGTAATGATGGCGGCGACTTTGATGAAACGGGTTTTAGACATGTTTACCTCTCTGATTAAATAACTGTTACAATCATATTCTTATTTTTTTTGAATGCCAAGCATAATCTCTGCTGCCGCCCTCCTGTTTTTTCTTTTGCCGATGATTATATCAAACGGTGACTTGATTTAATCAACAGATTGGGAGAAAAGACTATGGCTGAAACTAAAACACTTGAAATTCGCACCGGCAGGTCCCGTCCGGTCGGAATCTGGCACCTGTTTGCCGGAATTATTATGGCCGCGCTCGGCGTTTATGTCTGGTTTAATCCGGTTGCCACCATGGTGGCCCTGGCGCTTTATATCGGCATTATTTTCATTATTCTCGGTGCCGGCTACATAACCGCTTCTTTCCGTTATGATTCCGGCTGGGATATGTTTGTCGGCGTGCTCGATATCCTTGTCGGCATTATTTTTGTCGGCAACCTCGGTGTTTCCGCTTCCAGCATGCCGATAATTTTTGCCCTGTGGTGCTTGGCGGTCGGCGTTATTCAGCTGGTTGTCGCCTATCAGTTTCGCAAGGCGCAGGTCAGCTGGGGCTGGACTTTGACTTCCGGCATCCTCGGCATTCTCTTCGCTTTTCTGATTTTAAGCTATCCTGCCGTCGGCGTCATTACCATAACGGCTTTGATGGGAACATACATTCTGCTTTTCGGTATTTTGGAAATTGCCGAATATACCACCAATAACCGTTCGCTTGTGATTGAAGCCGATAATCTTTGAGCCGAAATTGTCCGCCTGAAAAAGAACCCCGGAATTTCCGGGGTCTTTTTTTAGTCTTCTTTGTCTTCGTCTTCTTCGTGAATTTTAATCTGCGCTTTAACTTTGGTAATGCGCATATTGTCCACGCCGACAACTTCATAAACGCAGTAATTGTCTTCAACCTTGTCGCCGACTTTGGGCTCCCGTCCCAGCAAGCCGAAAACATAACCGCCGATGGTGCTCTCTTCATATTCGATTTCCGGCAGCCCCAGACATTCGTAGGCGTCTTCAATCAAATAAGTGCCCTCGAACTGGCAGACCGTGTCGCTGAGCATCTTCATCGGCTCTTCTTCCATGTCGTCATGCTCGTCCATAATGTCGCCGACCAGTTCTTCCAGAATATCTTCCATTGAAAGCATGCCGGCCGTTCCGCCGTATTCGTCCACCACAATGGCAATGTGAATATGTTTGGCCATCATCTGGTGCAGAATCTCCGAAATTGATTTGTTTTCCGGAACAAAGAGAATTTTACGGGCAATTTTGCTCAAAATGTCTTTGTCGTGCAGCTGTTCCTGATGTTCCAGCAGATCGCGGATGTGTATCATGCCCACAATGCTGTCTTTGTCATCCTTGCACAGCGGATAGCGGGTGTGCTTGTTGCCGCGGACAAATTCCATAATTTCATCATATGTGTCATCAAGATACAGGCATTTCATATCCTGCCGCGGAATCATAATTTCATGTGCGCAGATTTCCGAAAAATCAATTGCGTTCTGAATAATTTCGCCTTCGGTGTCGTCAATCACGCCGTCTTTCTGCGACGCATTGATGATCAGCTTGATTTCTTCTTCGGAATGGGCTTCGTCGTTTTCGTTGGAAACGCGGGTTCCCATCAGCCGCAGGATGCCGTTGGTGACATGGTCAAACACCCAGATGAACGGCGCAAAAATCTGGTTGAACAGATACAGCGGCCGGGCAATTGACAGAACATATCTTTCCGTGTGCTGAATTGCCAGTGATTTCGGAACCAGTTCGCCCAGAACAACGTGCAGCAGAGTGATAAAGCCGAAAGCTACGCCGAAGCTGACCGAATGCAGCAAAATGGTGTTTCCGTTGAAAAAGCCCGCAAACCAAAGCTCCAGCAGGCGGGAAACCGCCGGTTCGCCGATCCAGCCCAGGCCGAGCGAAGCCAGCGTAATGCCCAGCTGAATGGCGCTTAGATAGGTGTTGAGACGGTCGGTGATTTTAATGGCGATTTTGGCTTGTTTGTTTCCGGCATGAGCCAGTTCTTCAAGTTTGGTTCGTCGGATTTTGACAATGGCGAATTCTGAAACGACAAAGAAAGCATTAGCAAACACTAAAAATAAAACTAATGCTAAGTTTACTGCGTACATCATGATGTTGTAAATTATTACCTTATATAATTATCGAAATGTTTATTATACCAGTCAATCGACTGATGTCAATTCTCCCGCCGGATTTTTTGCCGGCAGGGAATTGATTTAACATATTTTCTGATAATAAAGGCAAATTATTACTATTTGATTACCAAAATTCAGCTGTCTTTTAAAAGATGAACCACCTGCTGCGGATAAGGTATATTAATGTTGAGCTTGCGAAACCGGTTGACGATTTCTTCTCTGATAGCGTCGGTAATACCGCCTTTGTTATAGACGTTGGCCGTATAGCAGTTCAGCTGAAAGTCAAGGCTGCTGGCGCCCAGGTTGCTGAAAGAAACCGACGGCGGCGGATTTTGCAGCACATTGGGATTTTCCGTCGCAATATCCAAAAGTGTTTGCCGCACCAATGCAATGTCGCTGTCATAATCGACGCCGACTGTAATTTCCGCCCGTCCCATGCGGTTGGCATAAGTCATGTTAATCAGGCTGCTGGACAGAATGTCCGAGTTGGGAATGATAATGCTGGCCTTGTTGCCCGATTCCAAAGTCGTCGAACGCATGCTGATTTGTTTGACAATGCCTTCCTGACCGTTGATGATAACCCAGTCGCCGAGTTTTATCGGCCGTTCAAATAAAATGGTCAGGCCGGCCACCAGATTGCTGACAATGTTTTGCAGGCCCAGCCCGGCACCGAAAGAAAGCGCGCCGGCAATAATCGCAATGCTGCCGAAACTGCCGCCCATTACCGCGATTCCCAAAATCAGGGAAAAAACAAAGCCGATAAAGCCGATGCTGGTAACAACCGAATTGCGAACGCCTTCATCCATGTCAATATTGCTGAGCTTCCCGTTTTGAAAACTTCCTCTTAACAATTTAAATAGGAATAACGAGAAGAAAAATGTAAAAATTCCTAATAAAATTGAAGTTATAGAAACATGAACGCCGCCGAAGTTAAACCCGACCAGAAAGTTTTTAACGTTAACCAGCAGAATGTCGACCGAAACGCCCCAAACCGCCAGAATGGTCAATCCGGCCAAAACCCACAAAACCGGGCTGAGCAGCAGGCTGAACCAAAATTCTGACTTAACCAGCGTCCGCCGGTTGATTTTGAGCATCCTGATCCAGAACTTAAAGCGCAAAACCTGGTGGAAAATAACCCGCAGCAGCTTGTCTATAATATAATAGATGCCGATAATCAGCGCCGAAACGATAAAACGGTTGATAATGAACTCTGACAGGCGGATATAGCCCAACAGGGAAAGGGCAAACGCCGCGGTGATAACAAAGCTGATGCCCAGGCTGACTTTGGTGGACATGCTGAGCTCGCCGATGTCGCCGTCTTCGTTTTTTATTTCGTCATCGCTCAATTCCCTGTTGTCATACAGAAACTTCAGCGTGACCAGTACAATACAGAAAGCTTTGACGCCGTTGGCAAAAATTTTCAGCGAATAAACGATGTCATTGTTATAATTCATTTCCGCTGCCAGACTTTGAAAAAACGAAACCGTACAGATGGCCGCCGCGGAAAAAATAAGCGCCCGGCTGACCCCGACGGCTTTTTCGTCGCAGACCTCGATAATCCGCCATTTGCTGTTGCGCGGCGTGAATACCACCCGGACAATTGCTTTGGCCAAATAATAGTAAAGCAGATAAAGCGCCGCATTTTTCAAAAAAAGTCCGAAAGCGCTGCTGTTGATGATTTCGGTATTCTTCAGCCAAATCAGAAAAGCGCCGATAACCGCGGCCGGAATAATGCCGCGTGCGGCCAGCACCCAGCCCGCCGCCCGAACTTTCTGGCTGTAGTCGGGACGCTCTATGCTTTGTCTGTAACCAAACCGCCGCTTGATATAGCGGTTAAGATAAACCGCCAGAACCAAAGCCAGCAGCATGGCCGTTATCACCGCGGTAATATTGCTCTTGACCGTCGTCTTGTCTGCCGTGCTCAAATTTTGATACCAGCTTGCGGGAGACGATGCCAGTTCATAGATAAATTTGCTGAAACTGACCAGTGAATCCCAAAATTCCTGCGGATGCATGATTGAACTCTGTTTAGCCAGAATATTATTGAGCAGTTCCTGATTGCGTATCTTTAAAATCAAATCATTGATTTCGTCGATTTTGGTTTTCGCCAAATCGGCTTTGGCGATCATAGATTTATAAGTGTCGGCTTTGCTGTTGAATTCCTTGCGCTGTTTGGCAATGTCGGCCGGTTCTTTCTCGCCGTCAGCAGGAGCGGTTCCCAGCGCGGCGATTTTTTTCTGCACGTTATCCAAATTTTCCGCATTTTGCGCCCGTGACTGGTTAATGGCATTTTGAATGTCGTTCAGGCTTTTCAGATAAGCGGAGGTTTCTTTGCCGGAAACTTTTCCCGAAGACAGCAGCCGTTCGATTTTGTTCAGTTCTTTGTCTGCCGCCGCAAAGTCAAACGGCGGTTCGGCGACTGCCGCGGCTGCCGCTTGAACGCTGCTTGCGGCAGAGGTTTTGTCCTGGGCGGAGGCAATACCCGTCAAAATAATTGAAAAAATTAAAATCAGCCAAAGTTTGCGCATCATATCTTCTCCGTTTTATAAATCTCACCGCTATATAATCAGCGGCCGGCAATAATCAAGCTTCTCCGGTTGCCAAATACGCAAGGCCGTGCTACAAAAAAGCTGAAAGGAACAGCCATGATAAACATACGACGGGAACAGCCGGCGGATTACGCCGCAATTTATGAATTGGTTAAACAGGCATTCGAACATGCCGAGCACACCGATCATGATGAACATAATCTGGTAAACCGTTTGCGGCAGAGCCCTTTTTATCTTCCTGAATTGGCGCTGGTCGCCGAAACCGGCGGAATAATTGTCGGACATATTATGTTTACGGAAACCCGGGTCGGAGATTCCCGGCAGTTGCTTTTGGCGCCGCTGTCCGTTTTGCCGCAATACCAAAATTGCGGCATCGGCAGCGCCTTGATAAAGGAAGGACATCGAAAGGCAAAAGAGCTCGGCTATGAATATTGTTTTCTGGTCGGGCATACCGGCTATTATCCGCGTTTCGGCTATGTCCGCGCCTCAGCCTTAGGCGTAACCTGTAGTTTGGAATTCCCCGATGAAAACTTTATGGTCTGTGATTTACAAAATCAAAACATACAACTTAATGCCTCATTAACCATTGCTCAAGAATTTTTTGCATAATAGTTAAGGAAAAGAGTATGAAAAAACTTTTTTATAACAATTTTTACCTAATTTTATCTTTAATGGGGGGTATAATGATACCTGTCATTATTTTTATGGGGGTTGATGTCACAGATGCAGAATTAAAAGTTTTTATTCAAAATGAGTTACACGGGAGTAGTTACCTATTTAACAAAATGCAGCCATATGCATATGTAAATAAACCTATAGAATTTTATTTTTACCGATTTCTAAATAATGATTCTTACGTTTCTACTTTTTTAGGATGTATTGCAGCTGTCGATGGTGTAGTTCTTACTCTAGGGATAAGTCTTTCATTGGAAAGGTTAAGCCAAATTAAAAATTTTTACCAAAATTCAATGACTATTACGAAAATTATTAATACAGATATTTTATTGAAAGTATATCCTTGGTTTGTAGTTGTTCATTTGTTTATTACCCTGTGTTTATTTATTATGATTGCAACTCTCAGGCCAATTGTATTTTTACTATTATTGTCTTCATTATTTGCAATGATCTGCTATATGTTTGCTTATTTTAAAAGGATAGAAGAATATGCTTCTTTCGCTAGCTTAAATATTAAAAATAAAAAATTACAAAGATTGACAAAAACAGCCCTCGAAAATTTAGACGACTTTATTCGTTATCTTTCATTACTGAAAACATTAATTATTAGTTTTTCAAATTATGATGAGCGCGATAAAAGAGTAAAAAAATATATAGACGAAATATTAATTAAATATATTATGATTTTTCGTAAATTAAGAAAAGAAAAATATCAAAACATATTTATTTCAAATGGGGAATTTAGAAACAATTATAATTTTATTATTCCTACCATAGGTATTTTATACGATATATATGAAGATGCGTTAAATAAAAATAAGATTTATATAAAGGTATATATCACAGATACAATAACTAAAACAGCAATTATAGCAGGAAAAAGTAAATTTGTATTTGATTATTTTTATCAGAAAGCAGAGATTTATAATATTCTTAATTATATAGAAGCTGTAACATTAGCAAATGCTGAAACATATAACAAAACTGTTTCAGTAGGAAGAAAAGTTTTATTACAGTATGGATATAAACCATATTTTGATTTATTGCAGAATGATAATCTATCTGTCTGTCAAAACGAGCTTCTTAGCACTTTATTTAATATTGTGCGTGCCGCAATAGATAATAAACAGCTAGATTTTATATCAAATTTAGTAAAACATCAAAGATCAATTTATGAACGAAAAAATTATCATTTTTCACATTTATTAATGACAAAAATGATACAATATTCTTTATACATACAAGATTATAGCATTTTAGAAATTTGTTTTAAGTTTGAAAAAATTAATTTAAATTGTAAAAGTTGTATTTCGCCCTTCCCATATAGTACCAAAGACTATTGTTGTTTACTGATGTATGACTGTGATTATTTTATTTCTTATGATATCCTAAATAATAGAGAATTAGCCTCTAATCTTTGGAATGAGGTAATTTTAGTCTTTATTGTTAAAGATATATTATTTTATCAACATAATCCTCAAATACAATTACGTGTTAAACAGTTTAGAAATGATTTAAAAAAGACTCTTAACACTTTAGAGTTCGTAGAGTTAGAGAAACTCAAAGAAAAAATGATTTTACTCAAAGACACTATATTAAAAAAACTTTTAAATGATACAATATTTCTATCTTACTTGTACCTCAATAATAAAATTTTACCTCAAAGTATTACTGAGGATACAATACGAAAAAAATTGAATCTTATAATTTTTGTCATTACTCATATGATTAATCAGAGATTAGCTTTGCTGAACTTGAAAACTTTAGAAAGCAAACTTAAAAATTACAATTTTGATAGTAATATAATTCTCAATAAGAAAAATATAAATATGCCAGATGTTAATAACAGGGTAACTAATATCTTCAGGATTTTAAAAAATTTAGGATTGATAAAATATAAAACGTATAAAAAAACGTCATTATCAGTCATAACATGTCAAATTTCTAAAATAGATATATTAAGAAAAGGCAATTGTGCTATTCTAGATATTTGGGATATACTTTGCTATGACAGAAATAAAAAAATATGGAATGTGTTATTGCAAGCAATAACAAAGGTAAAAAAAGATAGTATTAAAATTGCGGATTTAAACCTAGCTATTAAAGAACAATTTCAAGACTATATCCTTATTAGTACATTATCGTATAATACATTAAATAATCTTAGAACTTCATTGTTAAGAGTCAAACCTATCTATGATGATAAGCCTTTTTTAGGACATTATATATTGGAAAATGGTTTAAGTGTTTGCTATATTCATAGCTTTCATGACAGGTTGAAGCAATTTGGTGAAGCTTTTTTAATAAGAAAAAAAGACTTTAATATCATAATAAATAATAACAATTTTGTTGAAACTAAAGAAAATGGCGCAGATGTATCAATTTCTATACTGGAAAAAATAATAGTAAATATATCATCTAAAGTTAAAATTTATTCCATTAAGACAGATGATTGTTGGGAAAATGGCGAATATTCAATATCTACAATGTAATACTTCAACCACGAATCCAGCGTCTATATTGCCGAAACTGACCGAGCAGCCGTAAAATTCGGCAATTTTCTTAACGATGGACAATCCCAGTCCGCTGCCGGGAACTTTTTGTCCCGCCGGACGGTAAAAGCGTTGTCCGAGTTTGGCAAGAGATTTTTCGTCAACGCAGCTGTCGGAATTAATAACTTTCAGCGAACCTTCGGCAATTTCCGCGCGGATAACCGCCTTATTCGGGCTGTATTTAATCGCATTGTCGAGCAGATTGCGCAGCAACAGCGCGCATAAAACCGGGTTGCCTTCCCCAATCGGGCCGTTTCCGCTGAATTCCTCAATAATTTCAATTCCTTTGGCCTCCGCTTCGCTGCGGTAGTCGTCTTTGAGCTGCATCCATATTTGTCGCCAGCTGATGATTTCGCGTTCATTCAGTTTGGCCGCTGACGCCGTATCGATTTTTGACAAGGCAAGCAGCTGTTCCACCAGCCGGGATGCGCGTTCGATGCCGCCTTCCAGCTTCTTCAGAGCTTCCGTCCGGGCCGGTTTGTCATCAAGCGACAGTTCAAGCACTTCCAGCTGAACTTTTAAGGCTGTCAGCGGCGTCCGCAGTTCATGAGCAGAGTCGGCTATAAAGCTCCGTTCCCGCCGCAGCATATTTTCGGTTTGCCCGAGCAGCTGGTTCATTGCCAGCAGCAGAGGCTGAACTTCTTCGGGCAGTCCGGCCGTCGGCAACGGCGACAAATCGCCTTCGGGACGATGCTGAACTTCGCGGGCAAGTTTGTTAAGCGGAAGAAATTCGATTGTAATCACGACAATCATCATCAACAGCAAGGCCGCCAGCCCGAAAATCCAAGGGCTGACAAACTCCTCAGCCATATCCCAGGCGATGTCCTCCCGGTAGTCAAGCTCTTGTCCGACGGCAATGACATATTGCTGGTCAGCCGAATAAATCCAGACAATCCGCCATTTTTCGTCATCGACCCGCTGTTCGACATAGCTGCCGATGACCGGCGTATAGGCAAAATCGCGCCCGTTCTGGTCATCATGAAAAACTTTGCGTCCGTTCTTGTCAAAAACGGCAAAACCGATGGCCTCGTCTTCATCATCGGCATCGGCAATATTATCAAGCAGCCTGTCGGTTGCCTGCTGAATTCTGGGAGACACCGTGCTCCAGTCGGCTGCTGCCAGCTGGCGGGCCAGGGCTATTTGATATGTATCGAAAAATTCATCGATTTTTTCTTTGGTTTCCTGCCACGACAAAACGCCGGCCATTGCTCCGAAAATGCCGGAGATAATCACAAACAGGATAATCAGCCGCAGCCTCAAACTTAATTTGGTCATTCATCCTCCAGAACATAGCCGATTTTGTTGATGGTTTTAACAATATCCTTGCCGAGCTTTTTGCGCAAATGGTGGATGTGCACTTCCACGGCATTGCTTTGCACTTCGTCGTCCCAGGAATAAATTTTGTTTTCAATGGTTTCTTTGGAAAGCACTTTGTTTTTGTTGAGCAGTAACAGTTCCAAAACAATAAGTTCTTTCGGCGACAAAGTAATTTCTTTGCCGTTCAGGGTCACTTTGCGTGTTTGCGGGTTAAATGTAACGTTTTTATGGCTGATCAGGGGAGAGGCCTGTCCGCCCTGCCGGCGGATGAGGGCGTTGAGGCGCGCCTGAACCTCCTTAAGCGAAAAAGGCTTGCCCAAATAATCGTCGGCCCCGAGATTCAGTCCGGTAATCCGCTGGTCGACGTCGCCGCGGGCAGTCAAAATCAAAACGGCCTCTTTGCGGCCTTTTTGCCGCCAGCTTTGCAAAATTTCCAGCCCGTCTTTTCCCGGCAGTCCCAAATCCAGAATAACGGCATCATAAGGAGCCTGCAGCAGCGCCTCTTCACCGTCTTCGCCGTCTTGAAACCAGTCAATGTTGAAGCCGAGCTTTTCCAGCCCGGTTTTAATGCCGTCACCGATTAAAAAATCATCTTCTACCAGTAAAATCCGCATCAAAACCTCCGTCAAAAGGTTTCAAGGCTCCCGGCCGGGCAGATATCCTAGAGGGAACTTTGTAATATCCGGCCGGGGCAGGAGCCTTGAATTTGTCACAGCTTATTTTTTCAAAGCGACGCTGTCAACATCTATTTCAGTTTTGAAAAAGTCTTTGTCGATTTCACCCTGAATAACAATGGTGTCTTTCGGGGTAACGGTTACGCCGCGCCAGTCTTCATTGTCGATTTCCACGGTAACCGAACCGGAAGCGTCTTTGAACAGATATTTTTCGTCACCCAGGCTTTTTTCAATCTGACCGACCAGAACAACCGGAGTGTCGTCATTGAGTTTCAGAGCTTCGGCAACACTGCTCGGAGCTAAACCCGGTCCCTGAAAGCCCCCGGCCTGCTGCGGTCCGGTAAAACCGCTGGCCAGAGCACTGGTGCTCAATCCAAGGGCAACAACAAAAGCAGAAGCGGTAATAAATTTGTTCATTTCTTTTCTCCTCTAAATATAAAGTGGTTTGTCCTCTTAACTACAAACACACTTTTACATGCCGAACTTAAGGAACGCTTAAGGGAAAATAATTTTTTTATTTTTTACAAAATTTAATATTTGCAAGACATTTTGCCTAGACTGCAAATTTTGCGCCCTGTCCGCGAAGATAAGGCCTTTCATGTCACCCGCCCCAAAGAGTGCACGTTACAGCCAACGAGCGTCTTCAGGGTACATGTGCTTAGGCTGCAAATTTTGCGCCCTGTCCGTGACAGCCTTTGGCGCCGAAACTTCCGGCCTGAGCAAGAACGTTGCTGTCAAAGGAATAAACGATTTCCTCTTCCCGGCGTTGACGTTTGAGAGCCAGCTTAATCAGATGATCAAGCAGCTGTTTATATTTGATGCCGACCGGTTCCCATAAATAGAAAGAGAGTGAGCCGGGGATTGTATTGATTTCGTTGAAATAGATTTTACCGGTTGCCTTGTCAATCATAAAATCGATTCGCGCCACGCCGTTGCAGTCCAGATATTGAAAGGCTCGAACCGCCATATCCTGAATTTCCTGCCGAGCCTCGGGAGTGATATCGGCCGGAATCCGGCGCTGCAGACTCTGCATTCCCTTAGAGCCGCCTGATTTGGCGCCTCCGCTCATATATTTGTCCTGAAAACTTAAAATTTCATGGGCATTCAGCGGTTCCTCACATTCGGAAGCGGTGGCTTCGTCACCGTCGCCCAATACGGCACAGTTGATTTCTTTCAGCTCGGTAATTGCCGGCTCGACCAGTACCTTGTCGGCAAAAGTGAAAGCGCCGGCCAAAGCTTTTTCAAGTCCGGATTTGTTGTCGGCTTTTGAAATGCCGATGCTGGAGCCGAGATTTACCGGTTTGACGATAACCGGATAAGCAAATTTGCTTTCAACCGCAGCAATAACGTTATCAACATTTTGATAATCATGGGCGCTGAAACGGCAACAGTCCAAAACCGGAAAACCGGCTTCCTTCAGCATAATTTTCATTGCATATTTATCCATACCCAAGCCGGAAGCAAACACGTCGCAGCCGACAAAGGGCAGGTTGAGCGTTTTCAAATATCCCTGCAGCGTGCCGTCTTCAACATTGGTGCCGTGCACAATCGGAAAAGCAACGTCAATCTCGCTGACAATATTTTTGCGCAAAGCTTTCAGCGGATATCTGACCAGATAGTTTTTATTTTTGTCGTTGACCAAAATTACGCGCCGGCTTTTGCTGATCAATGCCTTGAGGTCGCGGTACTCGTTGATGTCCCGCAGCCGGGAACCAGTATAAAATTCATTTTCCTTGCTCAAATAAAGCGGAATGATTTCATATTTGTCGGCATCCATGTTGTTCATGGCCTGAACGGCAGAAATAATGGAAATTTCATGCTCGGTGCTTTTGCCGCCGAAAATAACCGCAACTCTCGTTTTCATGATTTTAAGTCTCTCTTTTAAGGTTTATTTAAGATAAAAAAGCTATCAATATAGAAAGAAAACTACAACGATTCTGATTAACATACCGTAAAGATTTGCCGCCGTGTACACAACAATTAAGGGATTAAAAATCAATTACCGCGAGGCAGGGGAGGGCGATTTGGTCTGCCTGCTCCACGGCTGGGGGGCTGACAGCAGCCTTTATGAAAATATTATGAACGTGATTGCCGCCCGCTATAAAGTCGTTGCACCCGATTTTCCCGGATTCGGCGGCAGTGAAGAACCGCCCGCAGCATGGAGCGTGGACGACTATGCTGATTTTGTGGTCGAATTTTTGCATCAGTTTAAGCGGAAAAAGGTTATTTTGCTCGGGCATTCGTACGGCGGCAGGGTTATTATTAAGCTCTCTGCCCGCAAAAATCTTCCTTTTGCGATTGTCAAAAACATTCTGGTTGATGCCGCAGGCATCATGCCGCACCGTTCGTTAGCTTATAAACTGCGGGTAAGGTTGTACAAATTGGGCAAGGCGGTTTTGAATTTTCCTTTGATGACAAAACTTTTTCCCGATGCCTTAAACCGTTTTCAGAAGAAATTCGGTTCGGCGGACTATGCCGCCGCGTCGCCGGTAATGCGCGGCAGCCTGGTCAAGGCCGTCAACGAGGATCTGGAACCGCTGCTGCCGCAAATAACCGCGGAAACGCTGCTGATATGGGGGGACAAAGATACCGCCACCCCTCTGAGCGACGGCCGTAAAATGGAAAAACAGATTAAAGGCTCGGGACTGGTGGTGTTCTCCGGCGCCGGACATTACTCTTTTCTTGAGCAGCCTTATTTGTTTGCCAAAGTTATAAAATCTTTTCTGAACATCGGAGATTAAGATGATTTTGCCTGTTGTTTGCTTTGTTTTGGGAGCTGCCGCTTCTTTGCTGGCTATCCGTTATTTTACCCACATGTTTCAGTTGAACGCCTATAAGCCGAAAGTTCAGTTGAAATGGCTCTGGCACAATTCGCCGCGCCTCTGGGGGCAGATACTGCTGCTGGTTTTGGCGGTTTACGGCTGGCGTCAGCCTCTGAACGAAACGGTACTGGCAACCGCATTTGTCCTGGCCGGTTGGAGTATGCGCCCCCGCAAGGCCAAAAAGCCGCTGGTCTATACCCATCGGGTTGACCGTTTGCTGCTGACCGTTTTGGCTCTGACGGCGGCCGGTTTTTATGCCGGATGGGAAATTGCCCTTTTCTGGCTGCCGCTGACCTATGCGGCAATTCCGCTGTTGCTGTTGTTGGCTGATTATATCAATATGCCGTTTGAAGCCTGGCGCCGCCATACCTATATTGTCAAAGCCCGTAAAATTTTAAAGGCCTGTCCTGATTTGACCGTCATCGGCATCACCGGCAGCTACGGCAAAACCAGTGTTAAATATTATTTGAACACGCTGTTGCAGGCGCAGTTTAATTCTCTGATGACGCCGGAAAGCTATAACACGCCGATGGGCGTGGTCAAAACCATACGCGGGCAGCTTAAACCTTATCATGAAGTTTTTGTCTGCGAGATGGGGGCACAGAATGTCGGCGACATTAAGGAGCTTTGCGGAATTGCCGGTCCCCGCCACGGCATTATCACCGCGCTCGGGCAGCAGCATTTGGAAAGTTTCAAGTCTCAGGAAAATATTATTAAAACCAAATATGAACTGGCCGATGCTTTGCCGGAAGACGGTTTTCTGCTGCTTAACGGCGATAATGAGCTGATTCGCACCAATCTGCCGCGGCACAGGTTTATGACTTACGGCTTAAACGATGAAAATGATTACTGGGCATCTGATGTAAAAGTTTCTTCCCGCGGCACGGCCTTTACCCTGCATACGCCGGACGGTCAAAGCTGCGATTTTCAAACCGCACTCCTGGGCGAACACAATATTGTCAATCTCACCGGCGCGCTGGCAATGTGTCACCTGTTGGGCATACCGTTGACAGCCTTGAAACCGAGACTTTTAAAAATTACCGCCGTGCCGCACCGTTTACAGCTGATTGACCACGGCAGCTTTGCCGTTATAGACGACGGCTTCAACTCCAATCCTAACGGAACCCAAGCCGCATTGCGCACTTTGTCTCTGTTTGACGATTATAAAATAATGATCACCCCGGGAATGGTTGAACTCGGCGAAGCGCAGGAGACATTGAACCGTGAGTTTGGCCAAAATGCGGCCCGGATCTGTGACTATGTCATTTTGGTGGGCGAAAAACAAACCCGCCCAATTGCCCGGGGATTGGCGGATGCCGGCTTTCCTGCCGAAAAACTTTATATCGCGGAAAGCTTAAAAGACGGCCTGGAACATGCCCATGCCCTGAAAACGGAGCGCAAAAAGATTATCCTGCTTGAGAACGACCTCCCGGATAATTATTAAGGAAAATAATTTTAAGGCATTCTTAAATCCTTGCCGTTATAGTTGGTTATATCCTTTGCAACTATCTGAAGGGGGCCTTATGAAAAAATTATTACTGACCTTATGTGCAGCCACGGCTTTGCCGGGTGTGGCGGCAGCCCATGGCTTTGAGTTTTCACAGTCCGGAATGGCCGGCGTTTATTACGGCATTATGGAAACCCGGGACAACAATAATGTGAGCAATATGCCCAATCGTTTGGTTTTTCGCTCGGACGGCAATCTGGAAGGGGCTTACAAATTTGAAAATCAAACCCGGCTGGGGGTTCATGCCGATTATACCTTCTAATAAAATGACCGGTATTTTTAATAAATTTGAAGGAGAACACTATGTCTGTTATTGGTTATATTCGGGTTAGCACAGACAAGCAAACCTATGCACACCAACGCTTTGAGATTGAACAGTATGCAAAAAATTATGGATTAAATATTGATGACTGGGTTGAAGAAAAAATATCCTCAAGAAAGGCTTTAAAAAATAGAAAACTTGGAGCTTTATTAGAAACTTTGCAAGAAAATGATATTTTGATTACTTGTGAAATATCCCGTTTAGGTCGCTCTTTGCTTGAGGTGATGAGGATTTTAGAAACTTGCTTGAATAAAAATTGTCAGGTTTGGACATTAAAAGAAAATTATCGCTTAGGAAATGATATCCAATCTAAGGTACTGGCATTTGCTTTTAGTCTGGCTGCAGAGATAGAAAGAAACTTAATCTCTCAACGAACAAAATCGTCGCTTGCCAATCTTAAAGCCTCGGGGAAAAAGCTTGGACGTCCATTTTCGGCAGAATCTAAAAAACTCAAACTATCAAAAAATGCTAAAAAAGTACGAAATTTATTAGAAAAAGGCATTTCTAAATCTCAAATCGCTCGAATTCTTGGTGTGCAAAGAAGCACTTTAAGACATTTTATTTATCGTATGCAATGGTAGACCTAGTGTCTTTAAGGAAAATAAGTAAAAAAGCCCGATTTGATTAATTTCTCCTCGGGCTTAGCTTTTAATATTCTTCTGCTAGCATAATCGTCATAACTCGGTTGGTTATATTTGGATTACTCAGATTTTCGGAACAATACTGATAATTTTTATCATAATAATCAATTTTCCAATATATTTGCTCGCCTTTATGTTAAAACTTCCAAAATCATGCTCATTATACGGATCATTTTCCTTAGTAAAGTCATTAAAACATCTAACTTGATTAAGAATTTCAGCTAATTCACTTTGACTTTTGGCACTAATTCCACAAGATAAGGTAACTTTTCCGCCGTTAAATGTTCTTCTAAAGCTATCATTTAAGGTTTTGATATCAGCCATTATTTTACACTTTCAATGAGGTTGTTCGATACCAAAAACATCTTAAAACGTCTTAAGGCTTGTCTAACTGAAGTATGGCTTCTTTTGCCATAACTTGATTTTGTACCATTAATCTCATATTCCGGTAAAATTGATGCAATATTTTCAACCAAATGAGACAGAGTATAACCTTCTTTACGGCACAGTCTTTCAATTCTTCCTTGATAATCAAAAGCGGTGGTCGGTCTGTAATTATTATTCAACAACCAATTTTCAAATTCCTTCAACATAGCAAATCTCCTTATAAATGAACAATCTCAGTTACAACTGCACAACCTCTTGCTTTTTCAGCTGCACAGGCATCCATTGCTTCTCTTAAGGTGTAATAGATTGTTGGCATTAACACACCATTGACTTTTATTTGATACATAGCATTTCTCCTTTATAAATAGTTGTTTTACTCATTAACTATTTATATTATGCAGTGTATTTTCCCGTTCGCGAGCCCCTAAAACTCACTTTCTTGGTAACATTTCGCTACGATTTGGACGGGATTACTAATTTACGGACGAAATTTAACTCTCCGACATTAAGGACAGAAGGTTAATCACTTACATAAAGGTTAAAATTCGCATGAAATGACAACCTTATTATATCCCCAAACGACAAACTGTATTCGAACTAATTAAGTTATTGAAAAACAAGGATAGTTGTGAGAGTTGGTTCGTATAAGTCGTAAAAAAGGCATGTTTTGAAAATATATCATACGAACCACGAAAAATGCATAAAAAACAAGAGGTTAGACTATAAAATCTAACCTCTACAAAGCTTGGCTGGGGTGGCTGGATTCGAACCAACGAATGTCGGCACCAAAAGCCGATGCCTTACCACTTGGCGACACCCCAATATGTTCCGGCCGGTAAGCTGCCGGGTAGATCGATAACGTCTGCAGGCTTATATTTATGCTAAAATTTTTATTATTGCAAGACTTTTTTCTTTGCCTTTGCAAAAAAGGTTTTCACTTTTATTTCAGCAGCTGTTTTTTCTTTTCTTCGCGAGCCTTGAGAATGTCGAGGTCTCTTTCCGTGGCGATCCTGTCCAGAATGGTTTTAACCACCTGATCCAATTCGTGATTTTCCCGATAATCGGCGTGCAGGGCAAAGTTGACACGGTTGTCAACCAGCAGCCGCAGAGCTTTTTGTTTGCTGGTTGCGCTTTGGTCATATACGGCAATGGCGTTGCCGCCGCGCTCTTTTGTCAGTTTCATTGACGGGATGTCGGTCATTCCGTCGCCGAAATAAATCATCCGTTTGAACGGAATGGGGCGTTCTTCATCGGGTGTAAATTCATTTACTGCAACATCATCGTTTTTGCCCAGACCTTTGTTGATTTTGGAGAGATATTGGGTTTTGATGCTGTAATTGATGACCCGTGCCGGCCAAACCGGAGTGCCGTCAGCGCCGAAAGCATAAGAACAGGCAAAAATATCTTTGAAATACTTGCTGACTTCGGTTCCGGCCATAATCTCTTCGTAGCCTGATGATATGATGTAATGTTCAATTTCCAAATCAAGCGAAGCGCCGAAACGGTTAATCCGCTCAAACCATTCCAGAACGCCGGGAAAATAAATCACGCCTTTCCCGCATTCCTTCAGATTTTCTTTCGTCAGGCGAATGCCCATTTCTTTGGCGGTTTTCATAAAATAATACATACTGCCGGTCACTTGGTCGGCGCCGTTTTCACGCGACCATTGGTTGGCCTTGGCCCAGAACTCGTCCGGCGTCATCCCGAATTGCGGAATCAGGCAAAAGTCCTGCATATACTGAGTGCTCAGGGTTTCGTCAAAGTCATAAATCAGAGCGACTTTAGTCTTATTATTTTGCATTTTTGATTATCTCCGCTTGCTTTTTAGAATTTATTATTATACAAGTAAGAAGTTAATTTTTTACTAGTTTTAATAAAGAGGAAATTTCGAAATGGTTGCAAAGACAATGGACCAGCTGGTCTCCTTATGTAAACGCCGTGGCTTTATTTTTCAGAATGCCGATATCTACGGCGGCATGCAGGGGGTTTATGACTATGGTCCGTTAGGCGTAGAATTGAAGAACAACCTGAAAGCGGCCTGGTGGCGGGCAATGGTCTATGAACGTGATGATATCGAAGGACTGGATGCCGCTATTTTGACTAACCGCAAGGTTTTGCATTATTCCGGCCATGAAGACACTTTCTCTGACCCGATGACCGACTGCCGCAAATGCAAAGGGCGTTTCCGCGCTGACCACATTAAAGACGGAAAGTGCCCGAATTGCGGCTCGACAGATTTGACCGAACCCCGTCCGTTTAACCTGATGTTCAAGACGACGGTCGGCCCGGTTGATAATGCGGAAAATCTGGCTTATCTGCGTCCGGAAACCGCACAGGCAATTTTTACCCAATTTAAAAACGTGGTTGATTCCACCTCGCGCAAGCTGCCGTTCGGCATTGCTCAAATCGGCAAATCTTTCCGCAATGAAATCACACCGCGCAACTTTATCTTCCGCGTCAGGGAGTTTGAACAGGCCGAGCTGGAATATTTTGTTATGCCCGGCGAAGACGAAAAATGGCATGAAATGTGGAAAGAAGCCCGGATCAAATGGTGGGAAGAGCAGGGACTGCCGCGCGAGCACATTAATATTTATACCACGCCGAAAGAAGATTTGGCTCACTATGCCAAAGCCTGCTATGACATTGAATATCAGTTCCCTCACGGTATGGAAGAACTGGAAGGCATAGCCAACCGCACCGATTATGACCTCGGCAACCATACCAAAGGGCAGGATGAATTAAATCTGACCTCGCACTGTCATCCCAACAGTGAATCTACCACCAAGTTGTGCATTCGTGATGATGACAGCAATTCCTGGGTCGTTCCTTTTGTGATTGAACCTTCGATGGGGGTTGATCGCGGCGTTTTGGCTGTTTTGACCGAAGCTTATGAAGAGGAAGATCTCGGCAATAACAACAGCCGTATTGTTTTGAAACTGAAGAAACATCTTGCGCCGATAAAGGTCGCGGTTATTCCGTTGAAAAAGAATAACGAGCAGATAATGGCCAAATGCCATGAAATCAAACAAAATCTGCTTAAACTGGGGATTGGGCGCGTTGCGTTGGAAAATACCGGAAATATCGGCAAAGCCTACCGCCGCCACGATGAAGTCGGTACCCCGCTGTGCCTGACGGTCGATTTTGAAACCATTGAAAACCAACCGGAATCCGTAACCGTCCGCGATCGTGATACAATGGAACAGCATCGCGTTAATATTGCAGATCTGCCGGCTTATTTGCGGGAATATTTTCTGAGTTAAAAAAAGCTCCCTTTGGGGAGCTTTTTTTTAACTGCCGTAATAAGGAACGAAAGTAGCATGTACGTCATCTGCATCTATAGTTATCCTGTCACCCTCTGAGATATTGAAATAGAAAAAGGACCGTTGTGTTACGTCACCGGTTAACGAACCGATTTTTTTGCCGTTGATGATGATAAAAGCGCCATAATTTTTAATGTCATGAGCATGTCCGATAACAATTCCGTTTTGATAAGCCGGCCAATCCTGTTTTCCCGGAATATCTGATGCCCAAGCCCAATTTAATTTAAATTGATAAAATGTATCAGCTTTCTTAACACAGTTAAAATAGGAGGTGTTAAAGGGGCACTTGAGAGCGGGACTGAGACAGTCAGAGGTGCTTCCGGTATAAGTATATCCCAGTTCGGCACACGATGGCTGAGCGCCGCAGGTCTGGGCATAAACATTGCCGGCAATCGCCGAGGTTAAAATACTCCCCGCCAGTAAAATTGATAGTTTCATCTTCTTTCTCCTTAGTGTTAAATTTCTGTTATCCGACTTGTTTCTCTCACTGCCTTTAGCGGCTTTTTTCTCTCCTTACCGTTATCCCCGGCATTCACCTCTTTTGGTCATTACCCGACTTGATCGGGTAATCCCTCTGCCGTCGCCAATCCTCAGGATGCCCCGGTCAAGCCGGAGCATGACCGGGCGGAATGACAATTACTCAACTTTCCCTTTCTTATCGTCATTACCTGACATCTTCTCTCTTTCTGTCATTACCCGACTTGATCGGGTAATCCCCTTACTGTCGTCGCCAATCCTCAGGATGCCCCGGTCAAGCCGGAGCATGACCGGGCGGAATGACGATTATTCAACTTTTCTCCTCTTCTTACCATTACCTGACATCTTCTCTCTTCCTGCCGTTATCCCCGACATTTTCCTCTCTCTGTCATTACCCGACTTGATCGGGTAATCTCTTTGCCGCCGCCAATCTTCAGGATGCTCCGGTCAAGCCGGAGCATGACTAGGTGGAATGACAATCTATGTCCCGCTCGGCCGTTTCGGAGCGACGGAACAGGGTATCCAGTATTTGTACCAGCTGCAGGAGGCATCGGAGATGTCGGTATAACCGGAAGCGCATTTGCCGGTCGGGAAATATTTCCCCGAGCATTGTTCAAACGAGCATTCGATACCGGTCGGACAGCTGG
>OAWB01000536.1_pt1 | contig 21359 bp, 19 predicted proteins | sample 1550621 | NCBI WGS metagenome assembly OAWB01 (sample SAMEA2580107, study PRJEB22360) | human gut metagenome | biome: human gut; feature: human-associated habitat; material: faeces | place: Denmark | collected 2008/2010
TCAGCGGCCACTGTTCCAGAAAGGCGCGGCCAAACTGGACTTCATCGATCTTCTTGCCGTTGTACCAGTCCGGCCATAAGGGGTTGCGGGAAATGTTTTTCTTCATAGGGTAATTCTCCTTTAGAAAAGTGAAGTGGTGGGTCTCACGGTGAGACCCACCACTTCGGGTGAATAAACTATTAGGCGCACTTTGCCAGAGCAAGGCGGTCGGTGCGCTCCTCCAGCATCAACAGGTACGACCCGGACAGCAGCTGTGCGGCGGCAGCGGCCTTCTGCTGGGGCGTCCCAAATGCAACGCAGTCCGTCAGGTGTTCGATGGTCTCGGTCGTGTGGAGGGCTTCTTCAAACCGTGGGTCATGCGGTTCTTCCGGGGTGGCAGGCTTGTAGCGCTCCTGCCAGTCGTGCAGCAGGTCGAGATAATCAGTCAGCACCCGCAGACAGTAGGCGATGTCTGCCCACTGCTCGTCTGTCAGGCCACGCTTGGGCGGCGGCAGGGCGATGGCATTGGCGGGCGGCTTGTCCGGGTCAAGCCCGAAGTCGTGTATCAGCTTCTCGGCGGCTTGCCGTGGGTTCAGGTCGAACAGCTTGGCGGTGAGGTCGATGGCATCGCCGTTGGCTCCGCAGCCAAAGCAGTAATAATAGGTGTCGTTCAGCTTCATGCTGGGGTCGCTGTCGGAATGGAAGGGACAGCACACCATGCCATGGCGGTCGGGCTCCATGCCGTACATCTCTCCCACCTGCCGAACGGTGATGGCGGACTTGATCTTTTGATATAAACTCAAAATTTCTCCTTTGGTCAAAGGTTTTGGTACGAATCAATTTGATCCCTGCCACGTTCAAAGCCGGTCTCCCTTGCTGCCTCCCGACAGGAAATCTTTTTGGACTCTGTGTCGGCCCCATGCAGGGCGCTCGCTCCCCCGATGGGAGGTCTTGGCGGTCTGGGCAGTTCGGACGGTCATTCTGTTGTCAAGGTTCTGGTATGAAAGATATTACAGAGGGCTTTCGCGGGAAGCCCTTAATATGTTCGCTGCTGGGGAGTTAATATGTTTTCTTTCTGTCTATAGGATAGCACCACGATGGCCGCTGTGCCGTATATCCATAATGTCGGAAAACAGGTGCAGAAACTGCAAAATTCCACGCTTATGGACAGGAACCGCCGGAAGTGGTATACTGTGCAAAAAACATCGGAGGTGCGACCATGAACATCAAGCTGACACTGGGAGAACGGCTCAAAGACCTGCGTGTGGAGCGGAATCTGAAGCTGGAAACGCTGGCTGAGCAGACGGGTCTGTCCAAATCGGCACTGTCGAAATACGAGAGTGACGATGTGACCGACCTCAGCATTTATGCGGTGACAACGCTGGCTGAGTTCTATGGCGTGACCACGGACTACCTGTTGGGCGTGACGGAAAACAAAAAACGCCCAGATGCAGTCCTTTCGGACTTGCATCTGAGCGATGGCGCAGTGGACGTATTAAGGAATGGAAAATTCAATCATCGGCTGCTGTGTGAGCTGATCGTGCATGAGAATTTCCAGCGGTTCATGACCGATCTGGAAATCTATGTGGATGGATATGTCAGCGCAAACATTCAAAACCTCAATGCTGGTCTGGAAGCGACCCGGCAAATGCTGAAAAAGAAGTATGCAGCAGATGAAAACGATCTGTACATGAGCACCTTGAAGCTGGGGCAGATCGATGAAGATGAGTACTTTGGCCGGGTCTTGTACGATGAGTTGGTGGCCATCCTGAAGAACATCAAGACGGAACACCGCAAGGACAAGACCACTTCGGATGGTGCAATGGTCGATAACTTGATGAAGGAACTGGAGGATGCACAGAAACTTGAAGGGTCTGCGGATGAAAAGAAGATCCGAACGGCATTGAAGGCAATCGGCATCAACTACGATAAGCTGACAGAAGATGAAAGAAAGCTGATAAAGAAGATTCTTTATAAAACGGCAATGCTAAAACCGGGGACACTTGCAGGCAACCGGGGAAAGCACAGACGTTGATCATTTGCCTTGCGGCTTATAGGAGAAACGCTGCTGCGGCAGGACGGGAGAACGTACACCATTGGTTCCTCTGAAAGCCTGCGCTGGGTGGGCAGAAACCATTAGCTGCCATGCCCATCCGCGCATCCTTCTGCCATAGAACAGGTGCTTGCCGGAGCCTCTCGCAGTCCCTTTTCCGCATCAGCCGGAACCAAGGTGTAACACACTAGACTTTGTAACCAAAGTCGTGTGCCACGAAACCCCGGCGCGGTTTCTTTGGATTCTTCCGGCTATCGCGTTGCCTCCCGGCTTCAGGCAATAGCAGATGCGGGCGTCAACTCGTACACATGATCGAACTGAGCTTTGCGCTTATCACCAAAACATTCTGGTTGCCACAGCAATCAGGTTTCAGGGCAGAAGACATCTAAAGATGCTGAACTTCTGGATCGATCATACCGTCTTTTTTGAACGGCTTCATTCTAACTGGGGTTGAGGACGGTTAAGAGCCGCAGTACATTTTCCAATTTTCCCGTCGGGCCAGAATACAAGACGATTTGGACGGGAGACACAGTACATTTGATTATAACGCAGCATCCCGATTTTATCCAGATATGCAATATGCTTCGCAACCAACACCTCTTGAGTATCCTGGTGAAGGGGTGACAGATCGTGGGAGCCTTTGCCGCCCCAGTCACCAACTGCACAAACAAGTACATCGAAGCGTTTATCCTGTCCAAACAAACGGTAAAGGTAATCGTACCAACTGTAGTCCTCATCGCCGGCCAGAAGATTACGGCGTAGCGTGATATGGAAGGAGTACTCTTCCGGGGGCAACTTGGAAAGAGCGACCAGATTGTCAATGATGGTCCGCAGGGTTCCTTTGCCAGATACATGGGGCCGAGTCTTGTCATGGTTCCAACCATCAAGTGTAATTTGGTAGCTGGTAATTCCTGCCTGACAAAACTGACGGAACAGCTTTTCGTCCAGCAGATAACCATTGGTGGTCATCTTGGCAGTATACTGAAAGCCATGCTGTTTCTGCAAGTTCTGAATCATTTCAGAGACTTCCAATACAGTGTCTTTGCAAAGGATCGGTTCGCCTCCAAGCCATGCAAGCACAACCTGCTTATGCCGTGGGGCCTGCGCAGTGATATACTCTTCGATCTGATCCAGTGTGTCACGGGTCATACTGGCTGCCGGGTGGTTTTTGTGGCAGTATGAACACTGAAAATTACACCCTTCAGTAGGAATCAGTGTGGCCATGAAGACATCCCAATTGAATTTTTGAGGTAATATTGGCTTGGGTTGAATACAACTGAAATTTTCTCCTAGGCAATCGGAGATGTATCCAGACATCATATATAAGCCCTCTTGATATTGTAGACTAAAATTAGTTGCCGTTCTTTTTTTCTTGAAGTGAAAGCAACCATGCGCTCTTCACAGAAAGACAGATGCCAATTCCAACTACGGTCATAAAAGCACCGAGGATGACAAAACAAGCCGTTGACCCGGCGCTCACCAGTAGTGATGAGCCAAACAGATAAAAAATTTCAGTAACATTGACGCCCATGTTGAAGACGGAAAGCAGCTCGGCGCGATTGTCTTCCCTGCCGGCAGCATCTACAATGCTGTTTTGGACTTCTCCCAGCAGATAGGATGGAATATCCAAAAAAAGCGGAAGGATCAGCATAAATAGGATAGTCCAAACCGGCACATTGACCAAGCCCAACACACCAAGGGCTATTCCACTCAGAATGAAAAACAGTGCCATCATTTGATTATAGTGTTCAGGCTTGGTACGGGCGAGAATCCGTTCGGACAGCAACTGAATTGCAGAATAACCCATAATAATTGCGGCGAGCCAGGTTTCATTGATCCCGCACAACTGCAGCTTCTCCGCATAGAAGAAATTGATCAGAATGCGGCCAATGTTCAAAGCTGCCAAAATCATTAGAAGCATCCATATCTTTTTCTGCTGAAACAACTGCGGATAGGGAATGTTTTTCTTTTGGCGCGTTTCACTTCTGGGCTGCACTGTTTCCTTGGGGATTTTTAAAGAGGTAAAGACAGCAACAAGGTTTGCGGCAATCGTTGCCAGAAGCAGACCCTTGATGCCAATCAGCGTGTACAGGACCGCATAAGCTAGGGTACTGGCAAAAAATCCGACAGTTCCATAATTGGCGACATGTGCAGATTTTTCAGCGTAATGTTCCTTTGAAAACATAATATAAATATAGCCGCTCTGCGTCCCAGAAGAAAAGGAAGCCGCTGTGCCTTCGAGGATAGCCTGTAAAATAAACAGACTATAATTGCAGCTTACATGAGCCAGCAAGAGGCAGGTTCTCGAAATGAGCAGCGCGATCTGGTATAGTACCAACGTGGATTTATAGCCAATGCGATCGGTCAGCTTTCCGAGAGGAATCTCTGTGAGGAGGACCATAGTAGCCATAATTGCTTGCAAAATGAAGAATTGGCTGAGAGAGATTCCTGCAGTGGTTCGTACCAGTAGAGAGACTGGGGAGAAAAACACCAGCCCATTGAGCAGAGAGGTAAGGTCAAGTGCATCTGTTTTCAGCTTTGCGTTCATTTTGATTCACCTCGTTATATTTGGATTTAATATAAGGAATAAACAGTGTTTTCATGAAGTGAGAAAAAACTTCTTCTTCATATGTACAGCACTTTTTGAAATCGATTTGGTGGGACAGCTGACATCCGCCACCGCAGAAGCCACCGATTTTACAATCCTTACACTCCGCATAAGAATTGCAGGTTACAGCGACGGGCCGATAATTTGTTAAATTTTCATAGGAAAAATCAAAAAGGCTGTACCTAGATCTACCAACTGTGCAAGTACAACGATATGTTTTCAGATTCATATCAACATAAAAAACATTACTGGATGACGAAGTGCTCCAACAATAACTATGTGTTTGTTTATGCTCCCGCAAATTCAACTTTAGGCCCATTTTGTCGGCAAAGTTATAGCAGGTCTTTAAAAATGCCGCGTGAACATTGTCCGGGAGAGGCTTGCTTTGAAGCTCAGCGAGAATCTCACTTTCCATCATGATGTCAGGGAAATTTGTTTCATACAAACGATCATCTACTCGACCAATAGTCCACGCAAAGTTTTTATCCTGCAAAAGCTGTAACTTCTTCAAGTCATCCAGTGTATTCCAGATTTCTTTATGATTGTGCCTATCGATATTGGTTCCTAAGTCCACATGGATGCCGTAATGCAGAAGTGTCTTAATACAGCACAGGAGTTTGAAAGTTTCATTTGTATTGTTCCGGCTCGGATCAAGATCGTATCGCGTCATATAATTTAACGCCATACTGTCGATTGTGGGATAAATACCGCTGATGAAGCGACGATTGATGATAAATTTCTTCAAATAATACGAAAGGAAACTTCCGTTTGTGGTGATATGAACAGTGGTTTTGTGCTCTTTGCAAAATTGGAGAATTTTATCAATTACTTTCTCATTCTCGATCAGCAAGGGTTCGCCACCAAATAAACCCAGTCGAACGGTCTTGTTCGGATTTGCTTCCATATACTGTGCAATGATACTTAAAATTTTATCCAGAGTTTCATCACTGATAAGTTTCTTTTCCAAGGTTTTATCGTTTTGCTGATAGCAGTAAGTACAGTGCATGTTGCATTTATACGTAATTGTTAAGATGAAAGTGACTTCTTCGCTTGACTTGTTTGAGTCGGTTTCATCGCTATCCAGCATTTTGTGGTATACTTCTTCGCTCACACCATGGTGGAGGAGATCTTTTGAGATGAGGAAACATCTATTGCTGTACGTATCAACAATAACACATTTTTCGGAATCAACATCTTCTAAATATTTATTTCCAAGGACCTGTGTCAGATCAAAATTCCCCTGTGCGTCTTTGGTTTCCACAAGCGTTCCGTTTTTCAATTCATAAAACATGGTTCCATTATACAGAAAAATCCCAAGAAGCAAACATTTGCTCCTTGGGAAACCGTCACTGATCAGTAGAGGCGGTGCCCGTTGTCATCATCGCAGCTAACGATAACAACCGCGTCGTTTGCCTTCATCTCTTCCAGCTCTTCATTGGAAAAAGTTACGGTATACATTTTCTGTTTCTCCTTTCTTTTTTCAGCTCTGGATGTTTGGTTCATCGCTGTGACTATATTGTAGCAGCACGACGCACTTCTGAACATATCGTACCAAGTTACTTTCAAATAACACAAAACGATAAGTTGGATTCCAATGAACTTATTCCTTTTTGATTTCCAGCTATCAACGACTGGAAAATTAGCTTGATATCCTTTATAATTATAAGAACTCTTTATTCAATCTGGGGTGGTTTCAATGAAAAATGTTTTTCTTGGAGAATATATCAAACAGCGGCGGCTGGATCTGGGCCTGACCCAGGAGCAGCTTTGCGATGGAATCTGTGAACCGATGACCCTTTCCCGACTGGAAAATGGCAAACAGACTCCCAGCCGCAATCGGATCAATGCCCTTTTGCAGCGGCTGGGCCTGCCGGATGACCGCTATTTTGCACTGTTGAGTAAAAATGAGCTGGAAATGGAAGCCCTTCAAAAGGAGATTGTTGCATGCAATGCTAATCATCGCGTGGAGGAAGGCTTTGAAACCTTAAAAAAATTTGAGCAGATTGCAGACCATGACGATCAAATCGCGCAGCAGTTTATCTTACGCTCTAAGGTGTTGTTGGGGCGTTTGGATCAACGATATACACCACAAGAACAGATTGACCTGTTGATGCAAGCAATTCGGCTGACGGTTCCCCGCTTTAATTTGGATGAGATTGAGAGGTTTTTTTATTCGACAGACGAAATCAAGATCATCAATCAAATTGGAATTGCATACTCCGATGATGGACAAAATAAAAAAGCAGCTGATATCTATTACCAGCTGCTGAAATATGTCCGAAAGCATTTTGAAGAAACAATCACTTCGGTTGGTATCTTACCGATGGTTTATTTTAATTATGCCCGTGTTCTGGATTTGTGCGGTCGCTACGAGGATAGCGCAGAATGTGCAGAAGAAGGCAGGAAGGCTTGCCTCAAATATGGGCACTATCAATATTTACCACATTGTCTTGAAATCCAAGCTGAATGCGCTCATTTCATGGGAGATGACAAAAAAAGCGCGGATCTCTATCGTAAATGCTATTATCTGTGCCAGGTCATCGAATACCAGGAAGGATTGGAAATTACCAAAAAGGAAGCAAAAGAATATCTGGGCATGGAATTTGAAACTTAAAGAGCTTCACCGCCCCCCGGAAACGCGTCATATAACTGCATACCCGATTCGTCCGGGTCTTCGGGCTGTTCTGTTTCGGTCACGCCAGTCTGAGGCGTGGGCAAGTCTTCAGGTTCAGCGGCAAAGCAGGGGACAGCCAGCAGACTGGTGGCCAGAACAATAGAAGTAATCAGAGTAAAAAGACGTTTCATAATTTATTTTCCTTTCGTTTTATGTTGTTTTGGTGTTGGCAAAAGGATACCACTACAAGGCAGTACAGACCATATCGTGTCGTGTTGCTTTTTTCTAACATAAAACGATGGGTTTTCCTGAGAATAAGATCAGATGCTTTCCAATCGGCTTGTGATGCAGCAAGTACTAAAATAAGAGGATGGCCACCCAAAACAATGCCGTCAAGTCATTTGTGTGTGAATTGCTTCCGAGTTTCTAAAATTGTCCTGCACGGTTTCTGCACGGAATCTGCACGGTTTCACCCTGTACAATGGTTGACAACAGGTGCAAAATTTACCAGTGGACGTGAAACATGAATTCGGATAAATTACTTATTATCGATAAAATTTTATGTTTTACGGCAGGCGGCATAATGGAGGAATTACCCCTGACTTGCGCTACGAATCAGTAGGCTGGGGGTTCGAGTCCCTTCTATCGCACCAAGAAAAAGCAGAACACGTTTGTGTTCTGCTTTTTCTTTTCGGTGCGAAAGAGGACTTGAACAGGGCGGCGGTGCGCAGCACCGCAAGCAATCAGCCCAGTGGGCTGTTGCTTAGCCCGCGGGTTCCAACGCGTAGGAATGTCTACCGTGGAAGCTGTAAATCGAAAGATTTCATGGCTTTTTTGTTTTTGCGGCAGAGGCTGCACACACTTGCACACTTTCTGCACACTTTACAAAAAAGCCATGAACTCTTTGCATCGCTTGCACAGCGTGTATTTCGCTGCACAAAAAAGAGAACTTTACGCGAAAAGTACCCGCGCCAGTTCGCGGCGTTCTTCTGCGTCCATCTGCCGGATGGCTTCAAGGATCATTTTACCCGTGATTTTTGTTGCCGCCGGCATTTTGTCTTCCATGGGCTGAGGTCTTGCTCCTGCTGCGTCCTGCCGGTAGAAGTCGGCTTCGATCTTCTCCGTCAGCTCCAAGCGGGGCTTGTCCTGCGTGTGAGCGTAGGTGTCCATCAGGACGGCGGCAGTTGCATGGCCGGTATTGCCCTGCACCGATTTGAAATCACCGCCGGATTGTAGCAGCTGGTAGGTGGCACTGGAATGGCGCAGACCGTGGAACACGATCTTCTCAAACTCCGGGTGCTCTGCCCGCCACATACGATACCACTTCGTCAGAACGTCTGGTGCAATGGGTAAGCCGTCTGGTAAGCGGAACAGCTGACCGCAGTTGCTGTATTTTTCCGGGGCATTCTGTTCGTCCTGCTTCATCTTTTCCAGCCATGCCAGAAGCTCCTCTTTCAAGGGCTTGGTCATGTACAGGATGCGGTTGGACTTTTTGGTCTTAGTCCGCTTGAGGATCAGCGAGGACTTGCTCCCCTCCCGTCTGTCCGGGAAGGTGTGGTAGATCTGGGTGGGGTCGATCTTGGACAAGGCGACCTTGTCGGCACGCTGCAGGGCTTTGTTCACCGAGATGGTTCCCCGTCCGTCTGCTGCATCAAAGTCGAGGTCTCCCGGCTGCAAGCCGAGGATCTCGCCCTCACGGAGCGAGAGGATCATGCTCATGTGCACCGCCAGATGCAGGGCGGGGTTCTTGATGGTCTGCAGCGCTGCCAACATGGTGCGCTCATCCCAGATGGTGCGTTCTTCGGTATTGATCTTGGGGGCTTCACGGGGAGTAGGTGATTTGTGGATCAGATCCCAGTCAACGGCATACGAAAAAGCGGTCTTCAGGAGCGTGTGGACTTCGTGAATGGACGTGCTGGATAACAGCCGCTTCTTCTGATTTTCCGTCAGCTCCTGCTTTTCGCCGTGAACGTACTGGCCGCAAGGGGTCTGGCTCAGGGTGGCGTAGAACTGCTCGATGTCGTAGGTGCGGAGGTCTTGCACCTTCCGCTTTCCGATATACGGCACGATGAGGTTCTGCACCATCGCCACAGATTGGGTGTAGGTCTTTGGGAGACCACTTGTGTATGCTGGACTGAATGGGGATCCACTTGTACAGCATCTCCTCCACCGTCATTGCATCGGGCACGAGGAAGGTGCCGTCCAGCAGTTCCTTCTCCACCGTGATTTTGCGCTCCTGCGCTTCGGCCTTGGTCTTGAAGGTTTCCCAGCCTTCACAGATCCGGCCAGCATGGTCTTTGTATTTGAAACGAACGGAGTAGGAATCTCCGCGCCTGAGAATAGATGCCATAGATGTTCCCTCCCTCAGACCGCAGCAAACCAATCGTCGAAGCTCTGCTTGCTCACCCGGATGCTGGTGCCAATGCGCATTACCTTTAAGTCCTTCGTAGTGTTGCACAGGTTGTACGCAGCGCGGTTGGAGATCGCCAGCAGTTGGGCGATCTCCTCCACCCGGTAAACGAGCGGGGCGTGTCGGACGGTTTTGCTGGTCTGGTCAGAAGGTTCTACGGCAGGGGTTTGGTCCGAAGTTTCGTCAGAAATTACGAGGAAATTTCTGACAGAAAATTCGCATGGAACTGCAAGTTCCTGACGTTCCATTGTAGGGGATTCGGGCACGATTTTCAAGTCCTCACGGGTCAGTTTAGCGGAATTTTTGCGGACATTCGTCATAGGCATGTCTCCTTTGCACTTCTCCAGACCCGGTGCAGCTCCGGTTGAACTGCACCCTTGTGGGCTGGCTAATATGTAAGGGCCTGCCGCTCCTGACCCGAAGCAGCAGCCCAAAAAAATGCGAGAACTTGAATTTACGCGCCCCACGCGCCCCAAACCACACAAAAGTACCTTTCTGTGCTGATTTTATGGGGCGCATGGCTGGAATGCACGCGCCCTCTTGGGGCGCATCTTGGTTTCTCTCCCGCCCCGAAGGGCGTGTTGCCGCCCTGTATCCGCCCGAAAGGGCGGACACGCGCCCTAAGAAAACAGCGATAACAAGTCGAAACCGCTGATTTGGGACGCGTGGGGCGGGAGAATTTCACTTTTCGTGTGTTTTATGCCGCAGCAAAGGCGGGGTGGACGCATACGCCCCGGAAGCCGCGGTACTTTCCCTCGATGTGCTTGGAAAAGGTCAGGCCATACTTCCCGGCATTTTTCAGCAGGAACTGGCTGAACTTCTTTTGCGGAAAAGGCGATTCCAGATTATCCTCGCACCACTTGGTGTAGGCGCGGTAGAGATAGGTGGAGCGTTCCTCGGTGTCGGGCTTGAAGCGGACATACGCCGTTTCCTGCATGAACTGGGTCAGGTTATCGCCGTCTTCCATAGCTGCTTCGAGGTTCCGGCGGGATTGTTCGCTGATGGCGAACTGGTAGTTGTTCGCCAGCAGACGCTTCAACCCTTCCAGCATCCAGAGCAGGATGCCGGGGAGTTCTGCGGTCAGCTTCTCGATGAGGAACGGGTCATCGACGCGGGCAGGGTCACGGTCTTTCACCGTGATGAGGATCTGTCTGCGCCATCGCAATCCAACGTTTATATCGTTGGCAACATTCGTTGGATTGCATATCGCAAATATGCTGTTTCTGATATATGTGAAGCGGCTGTCCTTGCGATTGAAGCCGTCGCTGTCATCGTGAGCAGCCACAAGGTTGCCATTGCCGAAGCAGATGAAACGAACGTACAGCAAGCCTTGGACAGCCTGCTTGTTTTTCCGCTCGATGCACAAACGGTCTTCAGCGGTGACGATGGACTTGATGTTCCGTGTTTCGGGCAGCGCCACCATGTTCAGGTCGTCATCGACCATGACCAGCTTGTACTCCAGATTTGCACTGGCAAAGCGGTTCGTTTCGATGCGGAGGATGGATTCGGAGTGAGAGGCTTCCCCGAACAGCTTCTTCAGCAGCAAGCCGATGCGGGATTTGCCCTCACCGCCCTTGCCGGTCATCACCAGCATCTTCTGCGCCTTGGTAGACGGAATCAGAAGATAGCCAAGGTATGCGACACGCCGCATTCGCACCAACGGTGCGAAGCTAGAGCAGGGTTTGGGGAAGGCACTCCCCAACAAGTGGCAGACCATGTGACAGAACATTTTCAAGCATTGAAAATTTGTGGCCACAGGTCGATACTTGCTTTCGCCCTTTCCGTGCAACACTGAAAATTTCAGAAGTCGAACCGCAATGCACGTTGAAAATTTTGCAGAGCAAAACGTGTGAAAAGGCAAAGCCCCTGCTCATGGTCACCGTTCACACCGAACGCAGTTCCTGCCCCTGTTTGTGCAGCGGCGTTGTCCAGCTCGCCCACAGAAAGTGTGAGGTCATGGCGCAGTATCTCGTTCAGACGGCTTATGTAAGATTCAAGGTGCAGTATGAAGAAAGCCGGGCGCAGTGCAGACACTACAACCTGCTTCTTTCAAGCACAAGAATAACACTTTGCAGTTGTGTAGTCAACAACCAAAAACAAATTTTGGAAGATTGAACAACTACATAAGATTTTATTTGTGAAAAAGAAAAATACCGCCCACGCAGCGCAGCGATGATTTTGTCGGGTGAAACGGCGGCAAAATAGATCGGGTGTGTTGCGGGGCGGTGAAAATCTTCATGGGGAATAAATCCTCGCCGTTCTGTACTTTTCTGAAAGTCCGCATTTGCGTAGCAATGAAAGCCCCAGTGGGGCTTTTAAGCGGCAGAGCGGTCTTGCGCAAGCAAGATGGAGGGGCATTGCCCCGACAAGCTCGGTGGGATTTGCGATAAAGAGTATCATGGATTGCGGAGTGCGTCAAGATGGTTTTGCAAGTTTTATTGCAGTAAAGCGGTGATAGTAGGACTTATATTCTGGGAAATTTGATGGAAACCGGTGCTTTTATGCACGGTTTTATCGCAGCAGTGTCGAGGAGAGCACGAACAGTGTCGAAAGCACGGGATTTAATTACCAAAAAGACTGTCACAATGAAATAAAAACTGTGCAGGGTGTATACTGCAAGCACAAGGAGGGATGCATATGAGAACTGTAATCCTAGCGTCACACGGACATTTGGCATCCGGCATGAAGAACACGGTGGAGATGATCCTGGGAGAACAGGAGGCGCTCAAGGCGTTCGATGCCTACACAACGCCGGAGTGCAATGTCCATGACACACTGGAGGCGATGCTCCGTCAGGCAGACGGAGAATGCGTCATCGTTACGGATGTGCTGGGTGGCAGCGTGAATAAGGAAGCTGTCGTCTTTGCGGCACAGCCGGGTGTGCGCGTGATCACCGGAATGAATTTGACGCTGGTCGCAACTCTGCTGACCGAGGAGGAGTTGCCGCTGGACGAGCTGGTAAAAACCAGCATTGCAGAGGCACAGGCTTCCATTCAGCAGCCGGAGTTCGTCAGTGAAGAAGAAGATTTCTGATAAGGAGGAAAAAATTTATGATCCAACTGCTACGCGTCGACCATCGTCTGCTGCATGGTCAGGTGGTTTTCAGCTGGTGTGGACAGCTGAATCCCAATTGCATCCTGATCGCAAACGATGCGGCCGCTACCGATGATGTGCGCAAGGCTGCGCTGCGTCTGGGCAAGCCCAACAATGCCAAACTCGTCATCAAGACGGTGGATGATTCCATTGCCGCCATCAACGAGGGCAAGACGGACAAGTACAGCCTGATGATCGTGACCGGCAATGTCAAGGATGCGGTGCGTCTGGCGCGGGAGACCACCCAGATCAAGAGCATCAATCTGGGCGGCACAAAGTCTGCGCCGGACCGCCACGCACTGTCCCATGCGGTCTATGTATCGGACGAAGAGGAGAAGCTGCTGCACGAGGCCGCTGCGGAGGGCATTGAGGTGTTCATCCAGGCAGTGCCCAGTGATGCCAAGAAGATATTGACCTGATCCATCAAGAACAGGAGGAGAACAACATGCTTGTAAAGACATTATTGATCGCACTGGTTTCCTTTATCGGTTTTCTGGAATGCGGCGTCGGCAACTCCATGATCCAGCGACCCATCGTGATGGGCCCGCTGGTCGGTCTGGTGCTGGGCGATGTGAACGCGGGTCTGGCCGTGGGTGCTACGCTGGAGCTGGCCTTCATGGGCAATGTGACCATCGGTGCGGCCCTGCCGCCGGAGATCACCGCAGGCGGCATTCTGGGTACGGCGCTGGCCATTGTTTCCGGCAATGGCACAGAGGCTGCCCTTGCACTGGCACTGCCTATTGCAACGGTGGCTCTGCTGATCAAGAACACCTACTATCTGACCGCCCGCAGCTGGTTTTTGCATAAGTCTGATAAATATGCGGCTGAAGGCAACGCCGCCGGCGTGAATGCTATGCACATAATCAGCTTCCTTTCCTACGATATCGTCATGTCTCTGGTCATCGCCATCTGCTTCTACTGCGGCAGCGACGCGGTGCAGAGCTTCCTTGCCATCATCCCCGCATTCATCATCCGCGGCATTTCCGTGGCCGCCGGCATCCTGCCTGCACTGGGCTTTGCTATGCTGGGCAAGATCCTCGTCAGCCCCAAGGTTGCTCCGTATTTCCTGCTGGGCTTCCTGCTGGCTGCATACCTCAATGTTCCCGTGCTGGGCATTGCACTGTTGGGCGTGATCATTGTGGCTCTGATGCTGGTCAACGACCAGAACAAGCCGAATAATACTGCTGTGGTTGACGGAGGTGCTGACGATGACTTCTAATAACGAGAAAAAGCTGCTCACCAAGAGCGATATCAACAGGGTTTTCTGGAGATCCTTTACGGTCAATGCATCCTTTAACTACGAGCGTCAGATGAGTCAGGGTGCGCAGTATGCGCTGTCCCCGATTCTACAGAAGCTGTATCCGGACAAGAAGGAGCTGGGCGAGGCACTGCAGCGTCACGCCGAGTTCTTCAACACCACGCCCATGCTCTGCCCCTTTATCTTCGGCATTACAGCGGCCATGGAGGAGGAAAACGCCACACAGGAGGACTTTGACCCCAACACCATCAACTCGGTCAAGGCGGGTCTGATGGGCCCTCTGGCCGGTATCGGCGACTCGGTATTCTGGGGTACCCTGCGTCCTCTGGCCGGCGGCATCGCCTGCTCGCTGGCACTTACGGGCAACCTGTTTGCACCGTTCCTGTTCCTGCTGCTGTTCAACATCCCCAACGTGCTGGTGCGCTACTTCGGCTGCCACTGGGGCTACAACTCCGGCATGAAGGCACTGAACCGCTTTGAGGAGCTGGGCCTGACCGAAAAGATCTTTACCGCAGCGGCCATCATTGGTCTGCTGGTTATCGGCGGTATGTCGGCCTCCATGGTTAGCGTCAACCCGGTCGTTGCCATTGGCAGCGGCGACAACGCCATCAAGCTGATCGATGTCATCAACGGCATCATGCCCAAGGTGCTCTCGCTGTTCACCACACTGGGCGTCTACAGACTGCTCAAGAAGGGCACGAAGCCCAACACGATCCTGCTTGGCATCATCGTAGTCAGTGTGCTGCTCACTGCCATCGGTATTTTCTGAGCAGAACTTTTCAAGACGGCGATTTTATAGTAAAATGGAAAGCGGATGGGAGCGTGGGCTGACATCCGCTTTCCCACTTATCAGGAGGCTGCAATGAACTGTACCGAAGAATTTATTGCGAAAATGAAGCAGAAGGATATCGTCATCAACTTTGTGCAGGCATGGCGCAATGATACGCTGGAGGAAAGCTATGCCCGGCTGGATAAGCCTACCCGCCTGCACGCGTATTCGATAAGCAAGAGCGTCACCTCCATCGGTGTGGGTCTTGCCGTGCAGGAAGGGCTGCTGCGACTGGACGACCCGGTGCTCAGGTTCTATCCGGAGTATGACCCCGCAGAGCTTGCACCGAACCTGCGCCGCATGACCGTGCGAGACCTGCTGATGATGGGCTGCGGCTCCAAGGATAAAATGTTCTTCTGGAATGATGCGCAGCGGCTGCAGTGCAGGGACTGGCAGGATTATTTCCTGCGCAATGAGTTCCCCTATGAGCCGGGCACCCGGTTTGAGTACAACAATTTCAACAGCTATATGTGCAGCTGCATCGTGGAGCGCGCTGCGGGCTGCACCCTAAAGGACTACATGACGCCCCGCTTTTTTGATAAGCTGGGCATCGGCAACCCGGACTGGCTCACCTGCCCCATGGGACATTCTGCCGGAGCGAACGGCCTGTTTTTGAGCATTGACGAGATGTCCCGCATCGGGCAGTTCCTGCTGCACGACGGTTGCTGGAACGGCGAGCAGCTTCTGGACCCCGCATATTTGCATGAGGCAGAAAAAAACCAGTACCCGGTCAATGCCCCCAAGCACGGCTACGGCTATTTCTTCTGGACGAACCCGGACGACGAATCCTACCGCGCAGACGGTATGTATGGTCAGTACATCGTGGTGGTGCCCAAGAGCAAAGCGGTGGTCACGGTGCAGGCGCTGGACAGTAAAAAATTCTTCGACGATGTGTGGTCGGAGCTGGTAGTCCCCTTTCTGAACAAGGGCTGAGCGTAAAAAACAACAGGAGCAAAGGTGACAATGGCAAATCTGCAGAAGCTGAATCCGACCCAGCAGGAGCTGTACAACTATCTGGAACAGCAGACCGGACAGGTGAACTTTGAGGTGCTGCAACCGTTTACCACGCAGGAAATGGGTACGGTGCTGCACATCAGCCGCAACACGGTGAGCCAGTACCTGAACGAGTTTTTCAAAGAGGGCTGGATGGTCAAGATCAATACCCGGCCGGTCTATTATTTCCTGCGGGAGACGCTGAGCCGGAAATTCAACGTTCAGACGCTGGATGCTGAATATGAGGATCTGCAGTTTCTGCAGCAGGATCTGAACCATGGCCGCCGTGCGGACAACTGCTTTGCGGGAGTCATCGGCTATCACCTCAGCCTGAAATCCGCCGTGGAAAAATGCCGTGTGGCGGTGGAGTATCCGCCCACCGGCCTGCCGCCGGCTCGGCCTGCTTGACCATCTGGTGCTGGCGGGCGAAAAAGGCACCGGCAAGCGTCTGCTGGCCGGCAAGACCTGGGAGTATGCAAAGGAAAAGCAGGTCGTGCCGGCAGAGAGCCGTTTTGCCGAGCTGGACTGCGCCATGTGGGGCGCAGCAGAGCCGGGCGGCACTGGCTTTGCCGCTTCGTTCAAACGCAGGTTGGAGGCTGGCACCGGCAGCGATTTTTTGTACCTGCACGGCTTTGACCAGCTGGAGAGCAGTGTGCAGGCCGAGGCTGTGCGCTTTTTAACGGCAGTGCTGCCGGAGCTGGGCGCGAAGTATCCGCGCCTGATCTTCGGTGTGCAGACGGTGCCGCCCTCGCTCAAGAACAGTGTGCCGGTGCAGGCAGAGCTTCTGCCGCTGCGCAGCCGGTCGCTGCTGGAGAAAAAACGGCTCATCTATCGTTTTCTGATGCAGGAGGAGCAGCGCATCGGCCGCAGGATGCAGGTGACAAGTCAGGCATACCAGATGCTGATGCAGTATCCGTATGAGCGGAACGTGGGTCAGCTGGAGCAGGTCATCCGTACCAGCTGCACCAATGCATACTCCCGCAGCCGGGACGGCGGCATCTGCATCGGTCTGCCGGTGCTGCCGGATGCCGTGTTTGAGAGCTGCCTGCTGCTGCCGGAGGCCGGTGCGCAGAACCGCCTGCTGACGCTGGACGATCTGCGGGAGGACTGCGGCTTTGAAAAGGAGCGCCAGCTGCTGGAGGAAATTCAGGAGCAGGGGCGGCTGTATTTGCAGGGCAGTCTGGAATGCGCCGGCTTCTGCACCCGCATGGTGCACCAGCTGGAGGAGTACAACAACTATATCCTGTTCCAGAACAAGCTCGCGGACGAGCGCATCAAGGGCATCGAACAGGGAATGCTGCGCATCTCGGAGCGCATCCATGAGCTGTACGGCATCGGCTTCCCCAACAGCTTTATCCTGATGCTGGCGCGGTGGGTGTATTTCGGCAATGTGTTCGATGATGCCTTGCCAGAGGACAGCGCCGAGATGCAGCAGCTGGTGGCAGACCTGACCGAGGCTGTCCGGCGGGATGCGCCCTACAGTTTTGCGGTGGCAAGTGATCTGCTGCTGATGGTGCAGAACACCACCGATGTGCATTTCTCGTCCATCGGCATCCTGATGATCAGCGCCTTTGTGGAGGTGCTGCACCGCCCCGGCAACAAACTGCCAGTGCAGGCGTTCATCATCTGCCACGGTTACGCTACGGCCAGCAGCATTGCAGACGTGTGCAACAAGATGCTGCATAAGCATCTGTTCAACGCCATCGATATGCCCTATGATGTGCCGGTCAGCGAGATCGTCAGTCAGGTCAAAAAGATCCTTTATTTCAACGAGAACCGTGATGTGCTGATCCTGGTAGACCTCGGCTCACTGGAAAACATCACCGAGCTTCTGGACGACCTGCCGAATGTCAACCTCGGGATCATCAACAATGTTTCCACAGCGATGGCACTTTCGGTGGGCAGCCATATTCTGGACGGGATGCCGCTGGCAGAGGTTCTGGAAAATGCCAAAAATGCTTCGCAGATCCGCTATAAGATCTTGGAAAAAGCCCGCAAAGAGGATGTGATCCTGTTTGTGAGCGAGAGCGGCAGCAACGTCGCTGCAAAGGTGAGCGAGTTGTTCATGCACAGTCTGAATCATCTGAACACGAAGGTAAACGCGCGCTTTTTGTGCTACGATGTGCAGACCTATGAGCAGCTGCGTCAGAATGGCCACTGGGACACCTGCAACGTGTTGTTTGCAGCGTCCACCATGGAGCTTGGCCCGGCGGATTTCCCGGTGGTGGCCGTGGAGGACATCATCACCCAGCGCGGACTGGATAAGATCAAGAGCGGCCTCAGCGGTTATCTGACCGAGGAAGAGTTCGAGCACTTCAAGCAGAATCTGGTCAATCAGTTCTCGCTGGAAAACGTGGTGGAATCGCTCACCATCCTGAATGCATTGCGGGTGCTTTCGCTGGTAGCAGATATGCTGGAGGAGATGCAGCGGGCGCTTGGCTCCCACTTCCAGCCCAAGACCGTGGTGGGTCTGAATCTGCACATCAGCTGCCTGATCGAGCGGCTGGTGAAAAAAGAGGAGATCAAGAGCTACCGTGAGCTGGAACGCTTCTGTGAAGAGCACCGGGACTTTGTGGCACTGGCGCGGCGCTGCTTTGCCAACATTGCCGAGCAGTACCGCATCAACCTGCCGGACAGTGAGATCGGCTATATTTACGATTATATTTCCCACGATTACAGCGATGAAAGTCCTTGGAAAAATGAGTTTTGAACCAATGGGAGGAAATTCAAATGGATTACAATAAAGCAGCTCTGGAAATGCACGAGACCCACAAGGGCAAGGTGGGCATCATGAGCAAGGTGGAGGTCGCCACCCGCGACGACCTGTCCACCGCCTACACTCCCGGCGTGGCCGAGCCCTGCCGCAGGATCAAGGAAAACCCCGAGGACGTGTATAAGTACACCTTCAAGGGCAACATGGTAGCCGTTGTCTCCAACGGTACTGCCGTGCTGGGCCTCGGCGATATCGGCCCGGAGGCCGGTCTGCCGGTCATGGAGGGCAAGGCCGTGCTGTTCAAGGAGTTTGGCGGCGTGGACGCCTTCCCCATCTGCATCGACGCCCACGATGCTGCCAGTGTCATTGCTGCCTGCAAGGCCATTGCGCCCACCTTTGGCGGCATCAATCTGGAGGACATCAAGAGCCCCGAGTGCTTCGAGATCGAGGAGACCTTGGAGCGGGAGCTGGACATCCCCGTGTTCCACGATGACCAGCACGGCACCGCCATCGTGGTCACTGCTGCCCTCATCAACGCCCTGCGGGTGGTGAATAAGAAGATGGAGGACGTGCACATCGTCCTGAACGGCCCCGGCGCTGCCGGCACTGCCATCATCAAGATGCTCATGACCGCCGGTGCCAAGGATATCATTGCAGTGGATCAGTTCGGCACCCTGTACAAGGGCTGCAACAGCGCCGAGGCGCATAAGAACTGGCTGGGCGAGGTGACCAACCCCCGTCAGGTCAAGGGCGGCCTGAAGGAGGCACTGGAAGGTGCCGATGTGTTCATCGGCGTGTCCCGCCCCGGCATCCTGACCACCGAGCTGTGCAAGACCATGAACAAGGACGCCATCGTCTTTGCCATGGCCAATCCCACCCCGGAGATCATGCCGGATGAAGCCAAGGCCGGCGGCGTGCGCGTGATGGCTACCGGCCGCAGCGACTTCCCCAATCAGGTCAACAATGTGTTGTGCTTCCCCGGCCTGTTCAAGGGCGCGCTCAGCGTCCGCGCCCGGGATATCAACAATGAGATGAAGCTGGCCGCTGCCTACGCCATTGCAGACCTCATCACCGATGCAGACCGCAGCGAGGAGAACATCATCCCTGGCGCGTTCGACCCCCGCGTGGCCGAGGCTGTGGCCGCTGCCGTGGCAAAGGCTGCCCGCGAGACTGGTGTGGCAAGAGCTTGATCGAAAATAAAACAACCACCTATTGCACGATTTTGTGTAGTAGGTGGTTGTTTTTTCATATCTATAATGTTAATCTTCCAGTCTGCCATGGTCGCAGCCGAGAGAAAGATAACGCTCCATCTCCCCTTTCAGCACCATCTGTGCGTACTCCAAGGGCTTGTTATAGAGCAGCCAGTCCAGCTCTGCCCGCTGCGCTAGTGTGTTGCCGTACTCGTCCTCAACGGCGATGCAGTCGATGGCAAGAGTGGTGCCATCCTCGAACCGGGTTTCCACCCGGTTGGTGTCCATATTGAAGCGGCAGGAAAGCAGTTTGTTCATGGTGAACCTCATTTCTATATCAAACGGTGTCTGTTCGGATGTCCTAAACCCTGCCATAGAACCGGTGTGTCATGTAAGATTGTTGTTTGGATAAAACTGGAAGATTTTGCACAATAAATACCGTTGAAATCCAGCTTTTGGGGCTGTGCGAAACAGCCTGTTTTGCCGGGCTGATTTTGGCTCTGCACACTTTTGCACATTTTCTGCACATCGCAAGGATGGATAACAGGTGCAAAGGCGTGCAAGCAATGCAAAGGATGCAACAGAATAACAACGGCAAAATAACGGTGATTCGATTAAAATGACGTTTTAACGTCAAATGATGAAATGGACAAAATGTGCCATTCGGTTCCTACGAATCAGTAGGCCGGGGGTTCGAGTCCCTTCCATCGCACCAAGAAAAACCAGAACACGTTTGTGTTCTGGTTTTTCTTTTTTGTTTGCGCGATGGAAGGGGCTCGAACAGGGCGGCGGCGCATAGCGCCGCAAGCAATCAGCCCAGTGGGCTGTTGCTTAGCCCGCGGGTTCCAACGCGTAGGAATGTCTACCGTGGAAGCTGTAAATCGAAAGATTTCATGGCTTTTTTGTTTTGTAAGCCATGGGTGCACGGTTTCTGCACGGTTTTTGCACGGTCGGTGTTTTCCATGTCCGATTATGTAGGGCGCTGTATTGCATTGCAATCAGTGCCCTTTTTTGCATCAGGTGAGCAGGGCCAGGCGGAGCTTTGCCTTCATTTCCGGGTCGGCATCTTTCAGCAATTCCAAGAGAGCCGTCATGGAGATGGTGGGTTCGACTGCGGCGGGTACAGCCTGCGGGCTGGAGGTGTCGGGTTTGGCATAGAAGCCGCTTTCAAACTTCTTGCCCAGCTCTACACAGGAGGACTGCTGGATATGAGCGTAGGTGTTCACCAGCATATCCGCACTGGCGTGTCCTGTAGTCCCCTGCACCGCCTTGATGTCGCCGCCGGAGATCATCAGCTGGTAGGTGGCGCTGGAATGCCGCAGACCGTGAAAGACGATACGGGGGAACTCCGGGTGTGCGTCCTGCCATTTCAGGAATTTTTTGCGGATGAGCACCGGCTCCACCGCCAGACCGTTGGGTAGCCGCAGCAGCATCCCGCTGTTGCGGTAGCGCTCCGGGTCAAGGGCTTCTTCCCGTTTCAGCCGTTCCAGCCACTGCTTCAGTTCCTCCCGCAGGGCAGCGGTCATAAAGATGGTGCGGCAGGACGGCTTCGGTCTTTGTGTCCTTCAGGATGAGGGAGGTCTTGCTGCCCTCCAGCTTGTCCGGGAAGATGCGGAGGA
>OAWB01000541.1_pt1 | contig 21228 bp, 20 predicted proteins | sample 1550621 | NCBI WGS metagenome assembly OAWB01 (sample SAMEA2580107, study PRJEB22360) | human gut metagenome | biome: human gut; feature: human-associated habitat; material: faeces | place: Denmark | collected 2008/2010
CAGCTTGCGGCGGATGGATTTGGAGGAAAGGATCATAGTGCACTTGTAAAATACTACGAGAAAATGACCGGTGAATCCATCAGGCGCTGATTGTCCGGTCAGACCCATAAAAATTTTGCTGCGAGGAAAATAGTATGCGTGAGGATGCTTTTCAAATTATACAAAAAACAATAGCCGATTGCCTGCCCGACAAGGCGGTCCGGGATTCTCTCCAAAAACTGGACTTTACCGGGAAGGTTTACGTGGTCGCCATCGGGAAGGCCGCATGGGTTATGGCCAAAACGGCTTCTGTTTTTCTGGCTGACCGGCTGGAAAAGGGAATTATTATAACAAAATATGAACATTCCAGAGGTGCGCTGGACAAATTTGAAATCATAGAAGCGGGGCATCCCACGCCGGATGAAAATTCCGTTCTGGGCGCCGGGAAGGCTGTGGAGCTGGTAAAGGAGGCGACGCAGGAGGACACGGTGCTTCTCCTTCTTTCAGGAGGCGGTTCCTCCCTTGTAGAGCTTCCCATGCCGGGGCTCACCCTTGCCGACATTCAGGAGGTAACCAGGCAGCTGCTTTTCTGCGGCGCAGGGATTACGGAAATCAACGTGCTGCGCAAAAAGCTGTCCGCCATGAAGGGCGGCAAATTTGCCAGATACCTGAAAAGGGCAAAGGCATATTCTATCATCCTTTCCGATATCATCGGGGATAATGATGATATGATAGCCTCAGGCCTGACCTATCCTGACGATTCCACAGCGGAGGAGGTAAAGCAGATTATAGAAAAATATCATCTGCAGCTGGAAAAGAAGGTGGAAGATATTCTGCTAAACAGCCAGCCCTGCCGGGACATCCAAATCGAAAACCATGTGGTGGGAAGTGTAAAGGATCTTTGCCGGGCGGCAGCAGAGCATGCAAAAGAGCTTGGCTACCACCCCTACATACTGACAGCCTCCATGCAGTGCGAAGCCAAAGCCGCCGGAAGGTGGATTGCTTCCTATGCCTCCTCGGATTATGAAAAGCCCTTTGCCGTCATTGCGGGAGGCGAGACGGTTGTGAAGGTGACCGGAAAAGGCCTGGGCGGCAGGAACCAGGAGCTTGCCCTGAGCGCAGCCAGGCAGCTGAGCGGCAGGGAGGATGCCCTTTTGTTCTCCTTAGGCTCAGACGGAACCGACGGCCCCACCGATGCGGCTGGGGGAATTGTGGACGGAAGCACGGTAGGCCAACTGGAACAGCTGGGGGTGGACGTGGATCAGGTACTGAAGAACAACGACTCCTATCATGCGCTTAAGCTGGTGGACGGACTGATAATGACCGGGGCTACCGGGACGAATGTGAATGATGTTGCTGTTTTGCTGTGCAAATAGCATCAGAGTATAATTGTCATATATAAAGCAACGAATACAAAATAGGGCCGTGCCAACAGACAGAACTGCTGTTGGCACGGATTTGTTTATTAGTGATTTACGTATAAACGTTAATTGTTATTTATATACGATATAATTTTCTATGTCGAAAGATTTACCGGCCCTTTTTTACAGTTAGTGTTGTAATTATTCGGATCTGGGAAGCCATTGTTATAGAAAGTGATGATGAAAATAATTTTTTTCTGGTCAGTTTAAAACATATATTTTATGCGTTATAAGCGATTACATAATAATCTGTGAAAAATGAGCAGGAATATATCTGATAAAGAAATGTATATTTATCAGAGATTCTTCTGTTTATAAATTCGTAGAAGCTGAATGTTAAAAAAACGTATTTACCATAAAAGCAGGTGCTGAGGCAGCATCTGCTTTTTGTAAATACGGTTTTTCGGCGTGAACGGATTTATTTTAAGCCTTTTATGTTTCGTAAAATTTAAACTTATGCGAAAATCAATATACGTTTTAAACTTACATATTATGGCAATTCTTAACTTAATACCGAGTTTTATTGTATGCCAGGTTTTATATTTTGTCAATTAATATGTAAAAAATAATACTGAAATGTCATTTTTTGTTGAAAAGCTCATAGAAATAAGTAACGTAAGTTCTTAATTAAATATTTTGTTAAATGATATTCAGAACATAGAAAATATCGGTTTTTCTGCCACGAGTGCAGTTGATTTTTAAACCGTCAATTTTTTCGTCAGGACGATGGAGGTAGCTATGGCAAGAAAGGGAGAAAATATCTATAAAAGAAAAGATGGACGCTGGGAGGGACGTTGCCGGGCGAGGGGAATTGCAGGAAGAAAACCAGGATATATATCTGTTTATGGAAAATCCTACAGAGAAGTTAAGGAGAAGCTTTTTTTAAAAAAAGAGGAACAGATGTCAGGAAAAAAAGGCGGCGGAAAACTACCTGCGGGAATGTCAGTGGGGGAAGCTGCTACTTTGTGGATGGAAGAAAAAAAGGGGGGATGGAAAGAATCTACTTATGCAACCTATCGTTCTATAACAGAAAAACATATTCTGCCGCAATTAGGGAGGCTGCCGGTTACAGCACTGGATGAGGATATTTATAGAGAGTATTTCGAAAAATATAGAAAGCAGCAGGGACAAAAAAGGCTGTCGGAGGGATACCTGCATCAGATACATATCTTATTTGGACAGATCTTCAGAATATTGGAAGAAAAATTCCATTATAGCATGCAGAAGCTGCCATTCTGTACTGCTGTTCCTAAAAATCAGCTGACTGATTCCTGTGCTCCAAAAGAGGACAGTATTCGAAAGCTGGAAGCATATTTGCTGATGGAAGCGGAACGGGGAAATCGGACTTGCCTCGGAATTCTGCTGTCAGGGTGCAGTGGAATCCGAATCGGTGAGCTTTGTGCGCTGCAGTGGAAGGATATTCAGGTTGAAAAAGGGACTCTGGTGATTCATAAGACCATGCAGAGAATACGTACCTTTGAAAGTGAATGGAATGGGGGAAAGTTAATATCCAAGACCGGAACAAAAATAGTTATTGCAGGGCCAAAATCCCGCAATTCCAATAGAGAGATTCCTTTGCCGGAATATCTGCTGAAGTTGTTGGTGAAGGAGAGGGAGGATCAGGAAAGGTATATTATGCCGGGGAAGAAGAAGGAGTACACGGAACCCAGAACCCTTCAGTACCAGTTTCAGAGGATATTGAAGCAACTGAATATTCCAGCGTTTAACTTTCATATGCTGCGTCACATTTTTGCCACGAATTGTATTATGCAGGGATTTGATATGAAGACCTTGAGCGAGATATTAGGACATTCCAGCGTGAGTACAACTATGAGGATCTATGTGCATTCAGATATGGAAAGAAAGAAACAACTGATGGCAGGTTACCGGATGGCGGCTTAGAAGGGCGCTTATAATTTCTGAGCCGTCAAAAAAATGGTCGAAAATACTATAGAAATGTAGATAAATGTCATTTTTAAGATTGTATTTCGCAAAAGTTTAAATTTAGCGAAATGACAGTTCCTGAATTAACTTATTTGTTCCCTGATTTTTAATGGCAGACAGGAAGGCGAAAAAGTAATTCAGGTAATACACAGATTGTACACCAGAACAGGGAGTACTGGAAGGTGGGAAACAATGGAAAAAGATACATATGACAGGAAAGCGGCTGGAATAAGAATTCGGGAGAAACGCAGGCAGCTTGGTATCACAATGAAGGAAGCAGCTGAGAAACTGGGAAGGGTTCCCACTTACTATGCAGATATTGAGAGGGGAAGCTGCGGGATGTCGGTGGAAACAATGATCGCAATTTCAAGACTGTATCATATGTCACTGGATTATCTGATTCTTGGAAAAGAAGATGGCAGGACGGACGCAGAAATGGTAAAAGCGCCTTCAGACGAAACAGAAGCGGTATATCAACTGCTTAATAATGTATCAAAAAGGGAGAGAATGTATGCGGCGAAGGTACTGCGGACATTTTTAATTGCATGCAGTGATGTGGGAGTGAAGGACAGAGAACTGCATAATGACAGTAATAGTAGAAAGTAGATAAGCAGGATGGAAAATAGATATGGATGGATTTACAGATATTCATTGTCATGTGCTGCCCATGGTGGATGATGGTGCAGAAACAATGGAAATGGCATTGGACATGCTGAGAATTGCTGCAGAGGAAGGCATTCGTAAAATTATATTGACACCTCACCAGAAGGCAGACAGGAAGTGTGTGACCCCTGAAGGAATAGTCAGGCGTATGGGTTATCTTCAGGAAGAGGCGTTTAAAAGAGAGATTCCGATAAAGTTATATCCGGGTAATGAAATTTTTTATAGACATGGTCTGGGGGAACTGTTGGAAATGGGGAAAATACGGACCTTGGCAGATTCTCGTTATATTCTTGTAGAGTTCCTTCCAGGAGAAGATTACAGCTATATCAGAGATGCATTAAGCCGGCTTGTTTCTTTTGGATACTGGCCCATAGCGGCACATGTGGAGCGATATTTAAATGTGGTTAGGGATTTGCGAAAGGCAGAAGAACTGAAAGAAGATACTGGATGCTATTTTCAGGTGAATTCGGCAAGTGTGCTGGGGCGGCATGGAATGGGAGAAAGAACTGTTACCAGAAAGTTATTGAAACAGGGGCTCATTGATTTTGTTGGAACAGACGCACACAGGAATCATGGGAGCCGAAGCCCGCAGTTAAGAGAGTGTGCGGAATGGCTGCAAAAAAAAATAGGAAGAGAACACATGGAGAAGCTTTTGATAGTAAATCCTGAAGCAATACTTGAAGATAAGGTCATTTAATATTTAAGAAATAAAAATCCTTAACGAAATATAACGATTACAGCGGATAAGAAATGGGAATGGAGAAAGTAAGGAATGGAAGAGAACACGATACGGCAGACAGAGGAGATAGAAATTAATTTATGGGAAATCTGTTTGGTGCTTGTACATAATCTGGCATTGATTATTTCTGCGGGAATTATGGCAGCATTGGGAGTTTTTTTGTTTACCCAGCTGGTTATTACGCCTTCTTATGAATCTACAACTAAGATTTATATTTTGAACAAACAGGAAAATGCATCTGTTACCTATTCGGATATTCAGTTGGGAACGCAGCTTACAAAGGACTATGCGGAGTTGATTCAGAGCCGATTTGTATTGGAAGAAGTTGTGCAGGGTATGGGACTGAATCTGACATATGAACAGATGAAAGGGAAGGTGTCTGTTACTACACCTACCGATACTCGAATTCTGGCGATTACAGTAAAAGATAAGGATCCGGTGATGGCAATGAAGATTGCAAATGCAATTCGGGAGGCCGCAGCCGTACATATTATGAATGTGATGGATATTCAAGCTGTTAATGTGGCGGAGACTGCCAATATGCCTATGAAGAAGGCGAGTCCGAGTGCGCTTAAGAATACATTCGTAGGCGGCATTCTAGGTATATTTATAATCATCATTATCGTAATGGTTCGATACATGATGGATGACACAGTGAAGACTCCTGAAGATGTTGAGAAATATTTACAGCTTTCTACACTTGCTGTCATTCCTTTAAATGAAGGTGAAACTGACAAAAAGAGGAAAAAAAAGAAAGTAAAAAGAAGTTAAATAATAGGCAGAAAGATGGAACATAATAGAGTTTTTTCTGTTGTTATTGTGTCGGTGTTTGAATAAGGAATGAAAAAGGAGAAAGCTAGGAAACAATGCAGACGGTAAATTTTAATGCAATAGAAAAACTGGATTTCAGGACAAAGGAAAGTTACAAAACACTGAGGACGAATCTGGAATTTTCTGGAAGGGACAGAAAGGTGATTTCTGTTACCAGTTGTACACCGAATGAGGGAAAGACGAGCGTTTCTTTTCAGTTAGCACTGTCGATTGCAGAGGGTGGAAAGAGGGTCGCTCTTGTGGATGCAGATCTGAGAAAATCGGTATTGAAAGGGAGATACAAGACAAATGCCTCCAAATATGGGCTGTCCCACTATTTGAGTGGACAGGCATCGATTTCGGATATTTCCTGTAATACGAATATTGAAAATTTTTATGTTATATTTTCAGGACCGGTACCGCCGAATCCTAGTGAATTGTTAGGAAATGATGCATTTCGGTTGCTGTTAGAATATTTAAGGAATGAATATGACTATGTCATTGTGGATACGCCCCCATTGGGAAGTGTTATTGATGGAGCGGTAGCTGCGCGATATTGCGATGGGACAGTTATTGTTGTTGAGAGTGGCGCTATTAGCTATAAATTTGCTCAAAAGGTAAAAGAGCAGCTGGAAAAAGTGGACTGTAGGATTCTGGGAGTAATTCTGAATAAAGTGAATATGAGCGGCAAGGGATATTATGGTGCTTATTATGGAAAATACTATGGAAAATACTATGGAAAGTATTATGGGAATACAGAAGAAGGCGGTCTGCATTCCGTAGTGGTACAGAAGGGACTGAAGTCTGCAAAAACAGGACAAAAGCAAGAGGAACGTGATTCCTTTCAAAGGGATTATGAAGAAAAAATAGTAAATAAGATGGAAGACGGCCTGGCGATGACTACTGAAACTGCAGATGATTATAGACGTCTGGCTGATGAGGAGAGCATAATTGCACTGGACATGGTGCAATTGGATGAATTGGAAGATGAGATTGAAGTGGTAGAAACGGAGAAGTAGACAAAGGAGACGGTCGATGGATACGAAGAAAATAGCAGCGGTTATTGGCGCTGCAGATGTGGTACTATTAGTGATTTGTCTTATTTTTTATTTGGGCAGGGACAGAAAAGGCCCTGAGATTTTCTTTAATGAGGAGAATCAAATTGTATATAGCGACGGTATTGATGAGGAGTTGCTGCTAGATGGTGTAACAGCCGTGGATGAGAAGGATGGAGATGTAAGTGACAGCCTTTTGGTGGAAAAGGTGGCAGGGACAAATGGAAAAGAAGTAATAGTGACATATGTGGCACGTGATAGTTCAAATAATGTTGGGAAAGCCTCCCGGGCATTTACTGTTGCGAGCAATTATAAAGGCGGTGATGTACTGCCTGTAGAAGCGGAAATCTTCGAAACGGAAGATGATACTGTAATTGAGCCTACCACAGAAATAGAAACAGAGAGTGGAATGGAGAGCAGTCCTTCGGATAGAGAAACAGGCAGGGAAGAAATAAATAAAGATGAGAATAATGAGGACAGTATAGCAGGAGCCAATCCAGTATTAATACTAAATTCAGATGTTATAACTACGAAGAAAGGAACGGCACCAAACTGGAATGAAGTAATAGAGATAATGAGCGATGATAAAGATGATTATAATACACTTTACAATAATTTAAAATTAGTAGGCCAGGTTAAGCTAAACGAAGAGGGGGATTATCCGGTTACGTTATACACAATAGATACTGACGGCAACAAATCAGAAAATAAAAATTTAATCGTAAAAGTAAACTAATAGGAGATTAAATCCATGAAAGGAAGACTGATTGTCATTGAGGGGTTGGACGGAAGCGGCAAAGCTACACAGGCACAACTGTTATATGACAGGCTACAGAAACAGGATGCGAAAGTAAAAAAAGTATCATTTCCAGATTACGCTTCCAGTTCTTCGTCTCTAGTAAAGATGTATTTAAGCGGAGAATTTGGCAATGAGCCGAATGCTGTGAATGCATATGCAGCATCATCGTTTTATGCAGTGGATAGATATGCTTCCTTTAAAAAAGACTGGGAACAATTTTATAATGAAGGTGGAGTGATTATTGCGGATCGGTATACTACATCTAATGCAATCCATCAATGCAGTAAGCTTTCTGAGGGGCAATGGGATAGCTATTTGGAATGGTTGTTCTGTTATGAGTACATACTGTTAGGAATACCGAAGCCGGATATCGTAATTTATTTAAATGTTGATACTCAGGTTAGTCAGAAACTAATTGCAGGAAGATATCAGGGGGATGAGAGCAAAAAGGATATTCATGAAAGAAATCCTGAATATTTGGAAAGTTCAAGAACAGCAGCTGTTTATTGCAGTAAAAAAATGGGATGGAAAGAAATCAGTTGTTGTATTAATGGATGTATGAAAAGTAAAGAGGACATTTATGAGGAAATTATAAATTGTCTGAATCAGAATATTGATATCAGCAAATTCATTGGAAATAAAGAGAGATAAAACAGTTAATGGGAGTGTAATTATGAAATATGAAGTGATAAACATCCGGACAATTGAAAACGAATTTGGTGGTTTATCTTTTTTCGAAGGAGAACATGATATCCCTTTTGCAATTAAGCATTTATGTTGTATCTACAAAACAGACGAAGAGAGAAAGCGGACATTTTATACCGACGCTGCTAGCCAGTTGCTGATGTTCTGCCCTTACGGTGAGGTTGAGGTGATTGTTAATGATGGCTTACAGCAGGAATCAATTATGCTTGATAACCCAGCGATCGGGCTTTTGCTGCAGAATGGAATGTGGGAAAAGCTTAATTGGAGAAAAGAAAAAAGTGTTGTATGCGTGGCTGTATCAGAATTGCTGAAGGAGTGCAATGTGGAGGGAGAACTTGTATGAGCAAATGTGTTGATAATGTCAGAATGTTGCAATTCACAAATACAAGAGAAGCTGATGGGCGGGAATGTTTTTTGGATGTGGAAGGTTTAAAGGACGTTCCATTTGAAATTAAACGCATTTTTTATATCTTCGGCAGTGACGGCAGCTTAGTCAGAGGAAAGCATGCTAATAGAAAATCACAGTTTGTATTGCTTAATATTTCTGGGAAAAGCAAAGTTAAGGTTATTGATGAAAATCACGAATATAAGGTTTATGAACTCGATACACCTAACAAAGGAATTTATCTGCCGCAGATGGTTTGGAAGGAGATGTATGATTTCAGCGAAGATTCCATCCTGATGGTTTTGACGAATGAATATTATGACAATAGTGAATATATACGGGACTTTGATGATTATGTAAAAATTATGCAGGACAATTGGTAATTTGAGAATAGAAAGGGAAATTATAATAATGGATGTTTTATATTCTGTTTTGAAAAGAACCTATGATTTACATAAGGAAGAATATGAAGCAGCGGCTCTTCGTGCTTTAAATTCAGGCTGGTATATCCTGGGAAAAGAAATGGAAAAATTTGAACAACAGTTTGCCGGATATTTGGGGGTAAAGCATTGTGTAGCTCTTAATTCCGGGACAGATGCGCTGATACTGGCCTTTCGTGCACTTAATATAGGGGAAGGGGATGAGGTTATCTGTCCTGCAAATGCATATATAGCTTCTGTAATAGGCGTAACCGAGAATAAAGGCGTACCGGTATTTGTAGATGCAGACGAATACATGGAAATGGATGCAGATGCAATAGAAGCTAAAATTACGGAGAAAACAAAAGCGATTCTGCCTGTTCATCTTTATGGCCAGCCATGCAATATGGAAAAGATTAAAAAAGTTGCAGATAAGCATAACCTTTTTCTTATAGAGGACTGTGCACAGAGCCATGGTTCTGCATTTAATGGCTGTCTTACTGGTACCTTTGGGGATATGGGCTGCTTTAGCTTTTATCCGACAAAACCTCTTGGAGCATTGGGGGATGCAGGCGCCGTTGTTACAAATGATGATGAGCTTGCCCAAAAGGTACGGCTTCTTCGGAATTATGGAAGCAAAGTCAAATATCATAATGAAATCAATGGCGTAAACAGCCGAATGGATGAAGTTCAGGCGGCTATCTTGCAGGTTGGGTTGAAATATCTTGAAGCTGGAAATGAAGAGAGGCAAAGAATCGCAAAAAGATATCTTACCGAAATTAATAATCCATTTGTCAGTTTCCAGAATGTATATCAGGAAGCGAAGCATGTATATCATCTGTTTCCTGTTCTGGTTGAAGAACGTGAACGTTTTCAGTCTTATCTGAAAGAGAATGGCGTTGGAACACAGGTGCATTATCCCATTCCTCCATATGTGGCTGATTGCTATAAAGAGTGGGGATATGCATGGGAGGACTTTAGCAATGCCTGCAGATTTGCACAACAGGAGGTCAGCCTCCCGATTTATGCAGGTATGTTGGAGGAAGAAATTGATTATGTGATTGAGGTTGTTAATAGGTTTGTTTAATTCTCAAATATCCATCAATTATAAAGAAAGAAAAATTTTAATGAAGAATTCCAAACGGTTAGAATCAATTCAAATATTAAGAGCAGTTGCATTTATAGCGATATTTTTATCCCATGTTGAATTACTCAGTAGTGGGGTTTTTGGTGTAGAAGTATTTTTGATTTTATCTGGTTTCTGTATGGTATATGCATATGGTGAAACAGGCAAGTATAAAGTAACAGGAATAAAAGAGAATATTGAATTTGCAGTTAAAAGAATAAAAAAGTTATATCCACTTCACTTAATTACTTTAGTTACAGTTGCAGGTGTAATAGCACTGGGATTGATAAAAAAAGAAAACTCACAAACTGAGATATCAGAATTTGTGTTCTACTTTATCATGAACATCAGCCTTTTACACAGCCTTATTCCTTGGAGGGATGGTTATTTTTCTTTTAATGCAGTGTCATGGTATTTATCGGTATCTATGATTTGTTATTTTTTCTTTCCTTGGATTTTAAATAGACTTCGTAAATCATCTAAAAAAGATGTATCCAAAATTGCATTACTAACATTAACTATTCAAATTGCAATCGCTTTGATTTTACAGATGCTGTATGTGTTTGCAGGAGTGAAAAATGATTTTTTGAAATGGGCAACTTATATTAATCCATTTTATCGAATTGGAGATGTAATCGTTGGGGCTATTTTGGGGTGGTTATATTTAAAAATTAAACCAAAAAGAATTAAAAAAAGTTGTCACTTTGTCTTAATACTAATTTTTTTAATAGTTGTATTACTTCTACAGATCGGTTTGTATGATAAATTTACAATTCCAAGAGCTTTTGTTTTTGATTTGTATTGGATGCCGGTCAGTGTTGCATGTGTTCATTTTGCTTCAACGTATACTCGTACAATTGAGAACATTTTGGGAAAGGTTTTAATATATATTGGTGATATAAGTGGATATGCATTTCTTATCCATCAGATTGTAATTAAAGGCATTGAGAGGTTTGTCTCGGAAAGAGTTTTACTTACGTTATTATCTTTTGTTTTAACAATTGTTTGTACTGAGATATTTATAAGAACAGAAAAAACGATTAAAAGGTTTATCAGAAAATAGATTTATTTTGTGAAACTTATGGTGAAATAATGGTATACAATAATTATTTTTATTATGAAAAAGTAACATGTAGATATATGTTATTTGCTTTAAGTTAGCGAAGAACAGAACTCTAAAGCTCTCTTAATCTGTAAAATATATAAAGTGATTATACCAGAAAACATATCACCTGACAGGTGAAAAATAAAAAGCGCAATAATAACAGGAATTCGTGATAAAAGTGGGTATTCTAATGGAATATATCAGATGAAATTCACGGATTCAGGATTAATGTAATTGAACATCGAAAGAGGGAAGTGCTGTGAACGTATTGGAAAAAGAGAAAATAATAGGAAATACCAATTTGGTTTCCAATGAAGAGGAATATGTTGCAAATCTTCTCAAAATTAAGAACTACAATTATATAAATTCCATTTCTAAGGAAGTACATCCTAAAAGCACATTATATACAAAAGTATTTAAACGAGTATTGGATATAATGATTTCACTGCCTGCGATTATTGTGTTGTTACCTTTTAATGCAGTGTTTGCTCTTTGTACATTAATTGATGTTGGGAGGCCAATTCTCTATAAGCAGACCCGTGTAGGTATGAACGGCAAACTTTTTAATATGGTAAAGTTCCGTAATATGAATAATAAGACAGATACAGATGGTAAACTCTTGCCTCCAAATCAGAGAGTAACCAAGTTTGGACGTATTATGAGAAAATTTTCTCTTGATGAGATTTTGAATTTCTGGAGCGTTCTGAAAGGGGATATGTCTATTATTGGCCCAAGACCTACGCCGGTATTTATCTATGATCGCATGAGTAAAAGGCATAAATATAGGACAGCAGTTAGACCTGGATTGGAATGTCCGCGTGTGATTTTTGTTGAAAATGGTGAAACATACAAGTATCAAAGAACATATGAAAATGATATTTGGTATGTAGAGAATGTCAGTTTTTTTCTGGATGTCAAAATGCTTCTTCTTTTGGTTAAAATGGTTTTTTCGCTTAAAAAGAGGGGAAAGCAAGCTAAAGGAGATGGAGTGACTTATTTCGTTGGCTATGATGAAGAAGGCAGGGCAATAAGCCTTAAAAATTATAGGGAAATATACGGGAATAAATTATGACTTATATCGGGAGGAACATAATGAAACCTGTGGTGTTGGTAACCGCTATTGGTACTGCAGCTTCAACAACAATAGTATCAGTATTAAAGGGCACAAATGCTTTTTACATAATTGGAAGTGATATTTATCATAAGAATCAAATTGCTACCACAAAAGACGTTGATGAATTTTATGTATTTCCTCCAGTAACTGGAGAACAGGTAACTTATATTGATTTTGTAATTCAGTTTTGTTTACAACATAAAGTTTTGTTCTATTTTCCGACAATTGATGAGGAAGTAGTGAAACTTGCCGCTAATAGAGATAGATTTAACGAAGTGGGGGTAAAGCTTTGTATTCCGAACAATGAACTGATTGAGATATGCCATAACAAAAATTATTTTTTTGAGTGGATCAAAAAGAATATTCCCCGGGTTTTTATACCTGTTTATCAAACAATAGAGTCTATTAATGAAAAAGATTTTCCTGTTTTTATAAAACCTGTAAAAGGGAGGGGAAGCAATGGATGTAAAAAAATTGAGAGTAAATTTCAATTAATACAGCTTTTAACAGAAGGTATGAAAATAAAGGATTATATTGTACAGCCGTTTATTGATGGTGATGTGATTTCTGTGGACCTTGTTAGAAATGCAAATACCGGGCAGAAGGCACAGATTCAGAGAGTTGAAGAACTGAGAAATTTGAGTGGATGCGGAATAGCAGTTCAGATTATTTATGATGAGGAACTTACAGCTATTTGTAACGAGTTAATGGAAAAGTTAAATCTTAATGGGGTGGCAAATGCTGAATTTTTTCGACTTAAGGATGGATATCGAATTATTGAAGTTAATCCTCGATTTCCGGCTGGCACTAGTTTTTCAGTAATGTCTGGCCTTAATACCCCGTTAAACGCAATTAGGATTGCTTGCGGAGATGAATGTGATTTTGAAACTATTGCGTATGGACAGCATTTGGCAAAGCGTTATGAGACATATGTGCTGGATTGATAATGTATTAGGAAAGGAAGAGTCATGACAATGATAAAATCTGATTTGAGAGGAAAAAAACTTTTGCTTATAGGAGGTTTAAATACGACAGCAGATCTTATTAAGCTCGCGCACCGTAATGGAGTTAAGATTGGTGTGGCTGATTATAACAAAAATACTTATGTTAAAGGTCTTGCTGATTATGCCCATGATATAAGTGTTGTTGATGAAAACTCAGTTATAGAACTTTTTAAACGGGAAAATTATGATGGAATTATAACTGCATTTAATGAAATGCTTGGACCATACACCAGTAGGATTGCCGAAAAATTGGAAAAACCCTTCCCATTTACTGTAGAACAATTAAAAATGAGTACGAATAAAAAATTTTTTAAACAAACTTGTTTGGAATATGGAATTCCGGTTCCTCAAGAATATGCAATTACTTCTGTTAATGAAATTTATAATGCGAAGATAGAATATCCGGTAATTATCAAACCAGTTGACAGCTCAAGCTCTATTGGGGTAACTCCCTGCTATTCTGCAGAAGAACTAGTGGAAGGATACCAAAATGCAGTAGAACATTCGCGTTCAGGAGATGTGATTATAGAACAATACTTGCCATATGATGAAATCAACTTAACATATATTGCTCAAGCCGGTGATATTCAGTTGGCGGCAATTCATGACCGTTACTTTAATACAACACAAAAAAGTGCTACAAAAGCACCTGATCTATATATATATCCATCTCGTTATACAGATATTTTTATTGAGAAATATAATGACTTGATTATCAATATGTTAAGCGGAATGGGGATAAAAAATGGTTCTTTATTTATACAAGCAATAATGCATGATGGAAAATTATATTGTTATGAAGCAGGTATTCGTCTAAATGGCTGTAAGACATATCAGATTCTTGAATATGAAAATGATTTTAATACTTTTGAGCATCTGATGGAGTATGCACTTACAGGCAGCATGGGTGAATATGTGAAATTTAACCCTAAATTTAAACATTGGTATGCAACATTGAACGTATTAGGAAAGCCTGGAGCTACAATTGGTGCATTTAAAGGGATTGAGGAGCTTGAGACGTATCCGTGGCTGATCCATATTGCAAGAAGAAATAGAATTGGGGATACCATTCCTGCAGATTCTGCAGGTACCTTGATTCAGGATACAACGCGTATTCATTTGTTTGCGGATACTAAAAAGGAATTAATAGAACGTATTAATAAAGTGAATGAGTTGTATCAAATTACGGATACAAATGGGGAGAATATAATTTTAACACCTCATGACACAAATGACATTTATAAAGGTTTAAATTATGACCTTTAAGGATAGAATAAAATGAAAAAAATACTTATTACCGGTGCCAATGGAATGCTTGGCGGTAAAATAATTAAGCGCTTAGTGGATTTATTAGATTTTTCAGTCATTGCAGTTTCATCAACGGAAGAAAAGATACAGGCAATGATTCAACGGGAGAATATTGAACATGCAGGCAGAATTCAATTCTTAGCTAATGAAAATTTACTTATGTCAAATGTTGATTTAAGTGATGTATATGGTGCAGTTCATCTTGCTTTTGCCAGAAGAATCAGGTCTCCACAGGATATTGCTCAAAGTATTTGTTATGCTTCTGCAGTATTTAAAAAGTTGTCTGGCACTGATATATCGCGGGTTATAAATTTGTCAAGCCAAGGTATCTATGGTAACACCGAGGAATATCGAACAGAGGAAACTCCGCCGGCTCCAGTAAACCATTATACAATGGCGAAATATGCCGCTGAAATTATTTTTAACATGTGCTTTGATAATTCAGGAGTTAGAGATTACACCAGCATCCGTTTGGACATGGTAAGTCAGAGCCAAAATCTTTTGCCAGCCTTATGCAAACAGGCAATAGGTGGAAAAATTCAATTAAAGGGGGGAGAACAACGCTTTTCATTTATTGATGCTGAAGATGCTGCCGAAGGTATTGTGTCTATGTTGTTGAGCTCGCCTAAGTGGGAAAAAGTATACAATATGGGATGGGATCGGTGCAGATATACTTTAACAGAAATTGCGGACGTTGTAGCTGATGTTTCCGAGAAGTTTGGTTACGGAAGGCCGGAAGTTATTCTGGAAAAACAGGATATCAGTCTTTGGTCTGGAATGGATTCTATGCGTTTTATGGAGCATACTGGTTGGAAACCTGAAATTGAATTACAGATAATGATTGAAAAGATTTTTGCTGAATTGTTAAATAGTGAAGTAAACAAATGATATGCAAAATGATTACAACAGAATACACAAATATAGCTTAGTTTACGAGGATAATTAATAATGGCAAACGACAATAAACAAAATCCGTTAATGAGAAAACTGCCAGATATAGTACCTGTTCGAAAAGGCGTTTCAGCATTAAAGATTAAAATGACTAAAAAATATTCTATTTCGGATATTGAGGTTTACGCTGGAGAAGAATGCTGGGCAGAAAAAGAGAAAATTGTTGAGAAATATAAAAGTAAATGGCCGGCAGCGTTTAAATATATTGAAAATCTTATTAATATTTCATTTTCTGAAATCCCGATATATATCGAAATGCAGAAGGCTCCGAACAAAATAATGGAATTAGAAAAAATCAAAACAGATATGATTTTTTGCTATTTTGCATACGGCTTTACAGCGAATGAGTATTTTGTGTTTCATCTTAAAGATAAAGAAGTTAAAGAACGCAAAAATTTTATTTCAAGCAGACTTCGCATGATATTTCGTTGCCAAATGAATGATTTATTAAAGGCGGATATATTTAATGATAAAACAAAAACATATGCATATTTTAAAAAGTATTATCATAGAGAGGCAATTGCTATCAGTACCCCGGCAGATTTTGCAGAATTTCAGAATTATGTTAAAAAACATCCAATCTTTGTTAAAAAGCAGTGCTTTGAAGCACAGGGACATAGTGTAGAACTGGTTGATATACGTAAAAGTGGTAAAACAGAAAAGGAATTATTTGATAGTTTAATAAAAGCGGGAAAGCATATTCTGGAAGAGAAGATAATTCAATCTCCTGCAATGGCTATATTTAATGAATCAAGTGTAAATACTGTGCGGAGCATTACCTTTAATACCAGACAAGGAATCGTTGTACCATATTGTACAATACGAACAGGAAGACCTGGAGCATTTGTAGATAATGGAGGTGCAGGAGGTATTCAAGCATGTATCAACTACGAAAATGGAAAGATAATATCAGATGGATTTGATGAGATAGGTGGTAAATATGTTAACCATCCGGCATCGAATACAACCTTTAAGGGATATCAGCTTCCTGATTGGAGACAATTGCAGTCGCTTGTTAAAGAAACTGCCTCTAAAATGCCACTCATTAAATTTATAGGATGGGATTTGGCACACACAAAAGACGGTTGGGTCATTGTTGAGGGAAATGAAAATTGTTATGTTATAGCACAACAAATGATTATGGACCAGGGGATGCGAGATATTTTTGAAAAAATTATGAAAGATATGGATTTAATAATTTAATTAAAATTCATATGAATAAATTATGGCTAGGAGCATAAAGCAGAGGTGTGTTATGGGGAAAAAGCAGATTTTGGATTTTATTCGAAGCAGGTATCCGGATATCCCTTTTTTAAAAAGAACTTTAGCAGGCTTTAGGATAAAGAGAACAGCAAGAATACTTTTATCAGAAAAGAAAATCACCGCAGCTGAAAATAATTTTGAACAAAAAATAAAATCAGTGGAGTATTGCAGAAAAAAGTGGGGTAAAGATTTTAATCAAACATATATAAATGCACAGAGATTATTTAATAATGTGACGATACATAGAAATAGTGAGAACAAAGAAAAACTTCTAATTGACATATTATTCTGCCGTTTTGCATATGGTTTTCAGCCTGAAGAGTATTTATGCTTTGACCTTGAATTGAAAAATATGCGGGAAAGACAGAGTTTTGTTTCAGATATTCAAAGATATTGTTATGTGTATAGAATGAATGATATTTCAAAAATACAGATTTTTAATAACAAAGGTCAGACTTATAAAGTATTTAAAAAGTATTATAAGCGAGATGCCGTTTATATTGCAAAGGAATCAGATTTTAAAATATTTAATACTTTTGTTCAGAAACACCCTATATTTGTACGCAAGGCAGTATATGAAGGAATGGGAAGAAGTGTTTCGCTAGTAGATTTGACATCCGAAAAAATTTCCGTCAAAAAATTATTTAAAGATATTGTATCACACGGCCCACATATTCTTGAAGAGAAGGTGGAACAACATAAAATTTTGGCGGATTTAAATATATCCAGTGTAAATACAATTCGTTGTATTACTTTATATACGAAGCATGGAGTGCAAGTACCTTACTGTTTTATGAAAGTTGGACGAGCTGGTTCCTTTGTTGATAATGGAGGAGCGGGAGGAATTCTTGTTGGTATTGATAAGGATACGGGCATTTTGAATACAGCCGGGTATGACGAATATAGTACAAAATATAATATTCACCCAGATTCAGGTATTCAGTTTAAAGGATATCAACTTCCGGAATGGAAGGCTATGCTTGAAATATGCAAAGAAATGTCAGCAAAAATGCCAGCGGTTAAATTTATAGGTTGGGATATGGCTTATACAGATAACGGATGGGTTGTAATTGAAGGAAATGGTATGAGTCAGTTGATTGGTCCCCAGATTGTCTGGAGATATGGGGTAAGGAATGAAATGGAAGAATATATGAAAGATATGGATTTAATTATTTGATTTACTAGAAAATTTTTTATTATTTTAAACTAATTGGAGTATATGGTTATGGTAATGAAAGAAAAAAAGGTAAAAATTAGTTTCTTAGGGGATATTATGTGTGAAAAACCCTTTTTGGATGCTGCAAAAAAAAGAGATGGATCTTATGAGTTTTCAACAGCTTTTAAAGGTATGAAAGAAATATGCAGCCAATCTGATTATGTAGTTGCAAACCTAGAAACTCCATTTGCAGGAAAAGACAAAGGATATACAAATGAATTTTACCTCTTTAATACTCCTGATAGTTTTGCGAAGGCTGTAAAAGAAATGGGAATATCAGTTGTGACCACTGCAAACAATCATTGTTGTGATCGAGGATTAGATGGGGTAAGAAGAACAATCGATATTTTGGATGAGTATAAAATTCCCCATGTCGGAACATATAAATCTTCTGACGAAGATAGAATTTTTTGTTGTACAGTTGGTGGAATAAAAATTGCTCTTATTTCATGTACCAGCAGTACAAATCCATTAAGAAATAAGTGTAAAGTAACACGAGATAATGTAAATCTTATTCAAAAGCAAAAAACTAATATTTCTTTAATAGGGAATAAGAGAAAGCTAGGAACGATTAAAGATTTTATAATACGTGAAGTTATCGGCGATAAATTATATATTAATGCGCGAAAATCAATAGGGCTTTCACCAAAAAAAATACAGGTAGATAATGTTATATACTCTGATCGACTTGAGTCAGAGATAGAAAATATTATTTATCAAATAAAAAAGGCAAAAGAAAAAGCTGATTTTGTATTTGTTTGTCCTCATATGGGGGGACAGTTTAATCTTAAACCAGGTAAATTTAGTGAATATATTATGAATCGTTTAGTTGAAGCAGGAGCTAATGCAGTAATTGCCTCACATCCCCACATAGTTCAAAAGTTTGAAATGAAAAATGGTATACCCTGTGCATTTTCTCTTGGTAATGTTTCTATGTCTTTATCAACTATGTATATATTAAGAGAAAACATGCCGGAATATGGAATTATGTTACATTTGTATCTTACCCCTAATTATATTGAAAAAGTAACATTTTCTGTTATTAAAATAGATGAGGTATCGGGTTACTTATATATAAATCCTGTTTCCTCATTATATGAAACTATTACTGCGGATAAACAGGAGAAAATGAAACATGATGTTCAGTTAATTGTTAATAGAGTAAAAAAACAAGAAATTGCAATTGGTTTTGAAATTAAGGATGAGTATGAACTTTATTCGCTGCAAGTATGAAGAATTTATGACTCCGGAAGGGATAGCACAATGATTATAAATAAGAGAAAAATAATTAATTTGGAATATTGTGTTTTTTCAATACTTTTTGGGAAAAAGAGAATAAAAGCTAATAATGATGTAGTGTTTATTCCCTTCTTTGGAAGATTAGGTGACATGGTTATGTTTCTTAGTACTCTTCAAGAATTAAAAAAATTGTTTGTTAATAAAATGAGAAAAAAAATAGTTTTGGGTTGTCGTAAAGAGGTTTGGTCACTTTTACAAAGCATTAATGCAGAACAAGATTTGTGCTTCTTTGAATTACATCGTGAAAACCTTGATATATCAATAAATTATTTTTTCGATAGAGTTATGGCCGCACAAAAAATAAAACCGAGTTGTATATTGCATATCAGAGAAAATGCCGTAATTGAAGATTTATTTATTCATGCAATTCCAGCAGATGAAAAAATTATATATAGAAGTTTTGCGATAGAACATGAGGGTAGGGCATCACGATTTTTTTCGGGAAATACATACACGAAAGAAATGGTACCACATGATAATATGGATCAGCTTACTTGTTATGCCGATATGATGCGTAAATTAGGATTAAAAAGTATTAAGAGTAGAATCCCATTATTGCCAGAAGTAGGAACTATTAATGGAATAATACATGGAAAATATGTTTGTATATGTCCAGGAGCGAGTGTCGAAAATAAATGCTGGCCCAGTGAACGATACGCCAGAGTGTTGGATTATATTACTGAAAGATTGCCTTATCAGATTGTGTTTTGCGGTGGGAAAGACGATCAATATATTTCTGCATGTATAATAAAAAAAATGAAGAATTCAGATATTGTTCTTGATATGACAGGAAAAACTGCAATTGCTGACTGGATTGCTCTTATTCGTAATGCTGAGTTCGTATTGACAAATGAGAGTGGAGCAGTTCACATTGCTGCATCGAATCAAGTTCAGGCAATTTGTATTGGTGAACAAAAATATTCAGATAAATGGCTGCCGTACAGACCTGAAGAGATTGGGGAAAATGATAAGATTCCGATAGTAGTTCGTGGTCCAAGGCTGAATTGTGAGTTTTGTGCTGCCCGAAACTTTAAGAGAGATGCGGAGTGTATACAATGTTATCAAAAAAATGGCGTAATTCGTTGTGTGTTCGAAGTGAAGACAGAGGATGTAATTCAGGCGGTTGATGAAGTGATTATTTCGTTGAAACAAAAATAATGACATATTTGAAAAAAACAGCGGGGTGGAGGAGTAATATAATTATTCCCAAATAGGAAGGAAGGATAGACTTTTGCACATTCAGACAAATAGGCGCTCCATACATATTTTTACATTAAACAAAGAAAATTTATGGAGAGAATTCCTTTTGTATTTTGTTGTTTTATTATTAATAGAACCAGATGGACTCTCTAATATATCCATTTTGCTATCGGTTTTTATTTATACATATGGAAAATACGTTGCATATGTAATTATATCCATACTATTTATTATCAAGTTCTATTCTAAAAAAAAGGTCTATAAGAATTTTATAGTATTCTTAATATTTGTTGCAGGAACTTTATTACTAGCAATTATTCACAGGACTGGATTTGGTAACTGGTTTAATAGTTTTTCAGTTTTACTATTTACTTTATTGCTTGTAGATTCCCAGAGTGAATGCCTTGACAATTTGTTTATGGCAACTCTTTTGGCATTAGAAACATTGATATATATTAATTTGATTTTGATGCTGATGTATCCCGAGGGGATGTATTATCTTATTTCGCAGCGTACAAATTCAAATTGGCTTTTAGGCTATAAAAGTTCGCTTCAATATTATATATTACCTGCAGTATGCTTTGGAGGAATTAATCAATATTATAGAGGACAAAAGCTCAGATATTTTTTACTTTTAAGTGTTTCTTTTTTTGAAACTATTATATCTGGAAACGTCATGCTTACAGTTGGATTGATTATATTTTTAGTTTTCTATAGTTTGAA
>OAWB01000542.1_pt1 | contig 21119 bp, 7 predicted proteins | sample 1550621 | NCBI WGS metagenome assembly OAWB01 (sample SAMEA2580107, study PRJEB22360) | human gut metagenome | biome: human gut; feature: human-associated habitat; material: faeces | place: Denmark | collected 2008/2010
AGTTCTAATACAGGATTTATCCCACATTAGAGTTTGTACGACAACAAGTCGCACGCACATTAGTTCCCGCACCCATTTTTGCTGTTGAGCCAATCAAAAAACGAACCTGTCCGGATTTTACTTTTCCAAACAGCTCCGTCTTCTTTGCTTCTGTATTTGCATCATGAATAAACGCAATCTCTTTTTCCGGCACTCCTTTTTCCATCAGCTTCCGTTTCAGGTCATCGTAGACATTAAAACTGCCATCGCCTTTTGGTGTGCTCAAATCACAGAAAATCAACTGTGCTGATTTCTGTGCTGCTGTATCTTTCCAGATTTCATAGCTTTTCTCTGCACAGACTGCTATTTTACTTTCCGGATTATCTGGCAATAATTCGTTCACCAAACGCTGATCCAGTGCTAACTTCCTTCCGTCATTGGTAATTTTCAGCATATTATCGACCGAGGCATCTACCCCTCCGTTTCTGACAACTTCTGCACGTTCTCCAAGGCTTTCTACAATTTCTTTCTGCTGTTCCGTTGGTTTCAGCACCACTGTTTCATATTCCGCTTTCGGCACTGGAAGCTTTAATTGATCGGAAGTCTTGATATCTGCAATCTCCTTGAACATATTCATCAGTTCCGGAATATTATAAAACCGTGCGAATCTGGACTTTGCACGATAACCTGTTCCTTCCGGTGCAAGTTCGATACTCGTGACAACTTCTCCAAAAGTGGAAGCCCAGGAATCAAACAATCCAAGTCCCATATTTTGTAATTTACTGTTCTGCAGATACCGCTGCATAACATATAATTCCGTCATGCTGTTACTGATTGGTGTGCCTGTAGCAAAAGTAATGCCTTTTCCTCCGGTAATCTCGTCCAGATATTGACATTTATTGAACATATCTGCCGACTTCTGCGCTTCGTTCTGTGCAATCCCGGCTACATTTCTCATTTTTGTATAAAGAAACGCATTTTTATAGCTGTGTGCTTCATCTACATACAAGTGATCCACTCCCAGTTCTTCAAACGTAACTACCTGATCTTTTTTCTCTTTCTGATTCAGTTTTTCCAGCCTTGTCTGCAGTGTCTTTCTGGTCTTTTCAATCTGTTTGACGGTATAATGTCCGCCATCCTGTTCATACCTTGCACTCTGAATTGCCATTTCCAGATCATCAATCTGCTTCCGTAACATGGCTTCCTGACGTTCATCAGAGATTGGAATACGCTCAAACTGGGAATGTCCAATGATAATAGCATCATAATTTCCCATAGCGATCCGGGCACAGAACTTCTTTCGGTTTGCCGGTTCAAAATCTTTCTTGGTTGCTACCAGGATATTGGCTCCCGGATATAACTGCAGAAACTCCGCTCCCCATTGCTCCGTCAAATGGTTTGGAACGACAAAGAGGTTTTTCTGAGATAATCCCAGACGTTTGCTCTCCATTGCAGCCGCTACCATCTCGTAGGTCTTCCCAGCTCCTACTACATGAGCCAGAAGCACATTCTCTCCGTAAAGCTGGTGTGCAACAGCATTTTTCTGATGCGGACGAAGCTCTATTTCCGGATTCATTCCTGGGAAAGTCAAATGACTACCATCGTATTCACGGGGACGGATGCTGTTAAATCGTTCATTGTACACTTTTACCAGCCTCTCTCGTCTCTGCTGGTCTTTAAAAATCCAATCCTTAAATGCTGCTTTCATGGCATCCTGCTTCTGTGATGCCAGCATGGTTTCTTTCTTATTAAGGACACGGATCTCATCACCATTTTCATTGACACTCTTATCATAGATGCGTACATCTTTCAGGTTCAGGGTATCTTCCAGAATCTTATAGGCATTTGCTCTCTCAGTTCCATACGTTGCATAGGCAAACGCATTTTTGGGACTGTCGGCATTCTTTCCTGTAATCCTCCACTCACCATTTACCTCAGAGAATTTCACCTGTATTTCTTTCTGAAGCAGATACCATGGTGTATGCAATGTTTCTTGCATAAAATCCTGATAATCCGAAGGTTCAATCCAGGTAGCTCCAATACGCACTTCAATCTCCGATGCTTCCAGATCTCTCGGCTGAACTGCCTCTAGTGCACGCACATTCGATGTGAATTCCGGATGATTCTCTGCAAAAGTTCTCGCAGTATTTAATTTATCCCTAACATTTCCGGAGAGATATTCATCTCCGCTTTCCCACTGGTCTGTCAGTGGATTTTTGAAGATAACTCCAACCAGCTCTTCTGTAATTTTCTCTTCGGTCTTTCCGGTCAGCTGTGCCATATATGGGAGATCTACTTTAGCCCTTTCATTTAAAGACAGAGCAAGTGCTTCTGTGGCTGTCTCCACACTTGTCACAGCAACCGCCTTTTTGATGGTTCGTTTGGTGAACATGTCCGCTTTCCGCTTCAATGTTCCATCTTCATTCAAGTCTTCCAGGGAACACAGCAGACAATAAGAAGAGTCATCAGAAAATGCCCGTTTATTAGCATTACTTCCAATAACTCCATACTTTGCTGTGTAGGTATCATACACCTGATTCAGTTTTTCCTGCTGTTTTTGGATTTCTTCGTCTGTGACAAATTCTTCCATCTGCATGGCGATCAGCTCACGAACGATATCACGGATTGCAACCATGCCTTTTACACGTTCTGCAGTGGCTGCAGGCATTTTCACCTGATTCATCAAAGAGTTGACACGATAATATACCTGATCATCTACCACCGTATAGCTGTAATTTCTAACATTCGGATCTGCCGGAATACTCTCTGGCATCTCATCCAGTTCTGTTTCCACATCTACTGCCGGTACCATGCTTCCCTTAATTTGTTTCACAGCTTCTTGTAACTGTAATTCCAAATCAGCTCCTTCCATTGGAGCACAGGTTGTTTCCATACCATACGGACCGGACACTTCTTTCATCTCACCCAGAATCATTTCCGGATGCTGAACAAAATACTGATTGACCGTAATTCCATTGACATCACTATCCAGATTTATCCATTCCGGCATTTCTTTCGTAAGGCTTTCCCTCTTTTGGAAAAACAAGATATCAGCACTGACTTCTGTTCCCGCATTTGCCTTAAAAGCTGTGTTCGGCAGTCGGATTGCTCCCAACAGATCTGCCCGCTCTGCCAGATATTTCCGGACTTCCGGTGACGCCTTATCCATAGTTCCCTTTGTTGTGATCAGTGCCGCCACACCACCTGGACGTAACTGATCTATCGTCTTGGCGAGAAAGTAATCATGGATCATGAAATTGTAGCGATCATACTGACGGTCATTGACCTTGTATGCACCAAATGGCACATTTCCAATCGCCACATCAAAAAAATCATTAGGATAATCTGTCTTCTCAAAACCTTTGATCTGAATATTGGCATCTGGATAGAGTAGCTTTGCAATTCTACCGCTGATACTGTCCAGTTCCACACCATAGAGTTTGGACTGGTTTAGATTCTCCGGAAGCATTCCAAAGAAGTTCCCGACTCCCATAGATGGCTCCAGAATATTTCCTTTTGTAAATCCCAGATTCTCCAACACCTGATACATACTTTCAATCACAATCGGCTGTGTATAATGAGCATTTAAGGTGGAAGCTCTGGCTGCAGCATATTCCTCTGGTGTAAGAACCGTCTTTAATTCCAAATATTCTGTCTCCCATGCAGCTTTTGTCTCATCAAATGCATCTGCAAGACCTCCCCAGCCAACGTACCTGGATAAGATTTCCTGTTCTTCCGGTGTTGCATTGCGATTCTCATCCTCACATTTCTTTAACAACTGGATAGCCATGATATTGGCACGGAACTTTTCTTTTGCTGTACCCTGTCCAAGCTCATCATCTGTGATGCGGAAGTTCGTTGCTGGAATCGGTTCTGATATTCCGTTAATCTCTTCCAAAGATTTTTTTCCTTCCGATACCTCAACTTCTCCAGATAATTCTTTTTCTTTTTTATCATAATCTGTCCACACACGTTGAGAAATAGCAGTAAAATACGAGGACTCTTCCTCCATAATTTCTTCCCTGATTTCCCGTAATTCATCTAAGGTATCCGCATTTACAGTTTTGTTGTGATAATGATAATAAAGTACTTCTTGTCCGAGTTTTACATCCAAACGTTCCAATTCTTGTGTTGACATTCGATTCCAAATATCATCTTTTTCCGTATGAATCGTGAAACCTTCTCCATCATCATGATATTCTAATGTGTATTGAAGTCGATTCGCTTCTCCCTTAACTTTACAATCAAAATCATGAATTGTTGTTCTGGTACCAGACATATATTCTGAATCAACTAATCGCAAATCCGTTATATCTTCCGCTGTCAAAGTATCCTGCTCCAGCTGTTCTCCTAACATCTGCTGTGCTTCTTCCAAATCTGCCAGTCTTTGTGCTTCCTGTCGTTCTTCGTACTTTTCCATTTCTTCCGGTGACAAATAATCATCTGTGCGGATTAACTGGCGGACACGTTCTGCAACTTTGTTCCACTTTAATAAAACTTCTACCTCTGGACTGCCAATTTTCCCTTTTGCAAGTTTTAATCCTTTTGCATCATGGGATGCGTCGGAAGCATCTGCTCCTGGTATTCCGGGTGAAGAACCACCTGTTCCATACTCATTTTTCAGGAATTCAGCTGCATCTTTCATATCATGGTGCTCCATGAAATATTCATAAATCCGGTTACGTCCTCCGGCAGTAATGCCGCCTCTTCTTAACACTGCATCTATTTCATCCTGTGTGATAAAGGATAGCGCCGGCCGCTCTACCTTGAATTGCTGATCCACCCAGGAAAAATCTCTCTGGAGATCACGAAAGCGCTGAAAATACACTGGATTGTGCTGTATTTCCCAGCGATGATAATCTTCTGGATTCTTTTCCATATCTTCCTGAAGCCATTCAAAACGATAGGCTGTCGCAGCTGCTTCCTCCGGTTCTGTCCAAGCCGCCCCCACTACGTCCTGCCAGTCAGAATAAGACAACTGCTCTTCTCTGTTTCTGCTCGTATCACGGAAATGGAGTGCCAGAAGATCTGTCATTTCTTTCTGTTCCTGCTCGATAGCATTATTGGAGATAAGATTATCAACGTAATTTCCCTCCTCATACATATCCTGGATCCTGTCAGCAGCTTCTTCCCACGTAACGATACGGTCAAAGTTTCTTCTTGCAGAGTCACCTCTCCGGATACGAATACCATCGTTGTCGTACCAGATACTGATTTTCTGACCATCTATGGTAAATCCTTTTCCTCCAGTACCATATTCATCTTTCAGGAAGCTTTGCATTTCTTCATTATCCAGACCTTCGATCAATCTTGCAGTAATGTGAAACAGTGTATTTTTCTGTCCGCTTCCTGTTCGGAGAATATCATCTACCACTTCATCAGAAATAAGAAAAGCGGCTGGCTGTTCTAATGCAGCTGCCGCTTTCCTTATTTCTCCTAACTGTTCCTCTTGTGTTGGGAACAGGCTTAATTGTAAATAATCTCCTGAATTACCAGTTCCTCTGCCTGTGCTTTGATCTGGTTCATGTGTCTGGTCCATGCCATTGTGTCTGCCATCTTGTCCGGTGCCGGATCTTTCTCCAGAAGTTCGTTCATTAGATTGTCTACTCTCTGTCTTGCCTGACTGTCGATCTCCATCAGATGACTGTCCAGACGATTCTGCAGTGTCAGAATGTTGAACCTGGCTACCTTGTGATTTCTCAGATACTCTTTCCTCATCATTCCGTACTTCCCGATCGTCCCTCTCGTCTCCTCCAGGCTGATATCCGGAATCTGGTATTCTCCGTTCTGACTGTAACTGATCTCTCTCATAGTCTGCTTCCTCCTTATTTTCTTCTCTATCTGCTGTACTATTTGCTATGCTTTCACGAATTAACGTGTTAAATTCATTATAAACTACTTCTTTTTCTTTTGCAACCGTTTTCAGGTCATTTTCCAGATCCTTCAGAACATATCGTCCAATCTGCATCAGGACTGGTCTACTGATTTCGTTGACTGCACTTCCCAGATGTCCTAATACTTTCAGCTGATTGAAGTCCGTTATATGCCGAAAATCCTCCGTATCCAGATATTCCTGTGCATCCAGCCCACATCGGTTTAGCAATACATACCAGACACTATTGGTCATCAGTTCCCGGAATTCTACTTCCTGATTCTGTTCGTCCAGTTCTTCCAAAAATGTCCCTGTTACATCCAGTCTCAGTTCTTTCAATGCATCTGGAAGCCATTCCTGCATACTCTCCTTCGCCGCCTGATGCAGACTTTCAGCAAATCCTCCTTCTATATCTTCCAGTGATAACTGCTCCTGCAGATAATCTGCCACCAGCTGTTCTCCTTCCATTGGAAGATTCCATAACTGAGGATCCTTTCCAAGATTCCGCACTTTATAAGTGTCCTGCACATCAAATACATACCGAAGTTTTGTTTTCGGTCCAGAAGTATTGTCAATCAAGGCAATCCCCTTAGATCCCTTTTTGATCCATCGGTACATCTTCTGATTCCAGATTTCCATGGATGCTACGGCAGTTGCTTCCGGTCGCTGTGCATAAATTAAAAGCTGTTCTGGAAAAGTGTATTTGTACAGTCTGGATGCCGTGTTTAGGAACCGCATCCATTCCTGCGGACTGGCAGCTACATCTTTTGCCACCTCTTCCGTCAGCTGTTCCATTGCATATAATTTATTTGCCATGTGCTACTCCTTTTCATAAAATCAGGGACTGCTTAGCACAGTCCCCTTAAAATCATCGTTGTTTCTCTTTATAATGCTGCGGCAAGATCTTTTGACTTATCCTTTGGGGCTTTATTTACCTCTTTCGCTTTGATCTCTGCCTTGGCTTTCTCCAATCTTCCATGGATTCCACCCTTTGAAGCCGCTTTTGTCTCAGCTTTTTCTGCTTCTTTTGCTTTTTCAATACGTGCTTCTCTGCGCTCAGCATTTTCCATAACTGCCGTCTTTCCATCACAAAACTGAACTTTATCGGAAAGCTGCTCCTGTCTTTCCACCTGTGTCTCATTGACTTCCTGCACCATTGCATTTAATTCAGAAACCTGAAAAATTCCGTTATCTGGGATAATCAGCACTTCATGAATGGAAGATGGGATGACAAAGTAATTGCTTTCCAGGCATTCCCCAATCTGTTTACGAATATCTTCCTGCAGTAACAAAGAAGCTCCATTCATCTTTGATTCATTGGTAAGACAGAACATTGGATTCTCCACGGTTTCCATATCCAGTTTTTCATTTAAAAGATTTTTTGGTGTTCCTCCAAAAATCATGGATTCGATAATCTGTGTCATATCTACCAGTCGCACTCCTCTGTTCCTATCTGCCATCATCGCATCTGCCTGAATCTGTTCAACAGATACTCCCCATTCATTCATCAGAGAGATTGTTACCGGAATACTGCTAATCCCTTCTCTATTTTCCTCCAGATTTATTGCATAATAAGCTGCAAAATCTCCATGTTCTGTGAATGCTTTGTCTTCCAGACGATCTGTATTCCATTCCTTGTCACAAATTCTCACCTGTAATTTGTCTTTCATCTTTTCATAATCCAGAATATCAGGAACTCCCATATTCAAAAATTCTGCTTTGCCCTGTGCCTCAATACGCATGTCAGCTACATCACCAACACAAGAATCTACATCTTTTCCATTGATATATTCCTGATAAAGGGAATCCAGATAGATTGTTGGTACGATTCTCTGATCTCCATTTGGAATTGTGATACCTGTCAGCTTCAACCCATTATTCTTTTCAACTTCCTGAAGTTTAATCTCGCCTTCCTCATAAGACTTTGGCAAATATGCCTTTACATTATCTTTTACATATTCATAAAATTCTTTTCTGTTCATCATACGTTATTACCCCTTTCTGATTATGTGATGGTTCATTCTTTTTCTGCTGACCATCTGCTCGGCTTTCTTCTGATAAGCCATCATTCTCTTTAAAGTTTTCTCCTGGTTCTATTTTGCTTCCTGTCTTTTTTCCATTGTTTTCATCATAGTTTTCTGTTCCTTTCTTTCATTAGTTGTATTGAAAAGGGAGCCCTGATTCAGGGCCCCCTTTACTGCAAATTAATTACTTTACTATTTTCTGTTTATCTTTTTTCTGATATAAAGTCCTGCCATACCTCCTGTGGAGATTACCAGAAGAAGGATCGGCAGCCAGATATTTGTGCTGTCACCTGTTTTCGGTGCGTTTGATACCTTCGTCTCTTCATGGGACTGTGGTGTCTCCGGTGTGTTCGGTGTTTCTGGAACTTCCGGTTTCTCGTTTGTCAGATTGAAAGTAACTTCCACAACTGGTGTACTGTCATTCACATAAGAAAATGTCACTTCATGCTTGGTCTGATCCAGCGTGTATCCATCCAGTGTTTTTGTTTCCACCAGATAATACTTGATAGCGGTATCATATTTGCCATTCTTAAATGTGGCAATCTCATACAGCTTGCTTTCTGCATGACCGGCAGCATCTGTCTTTAAGGTTTCCAGAACTTTTCCTTTGCTGTCACGGAGTTCAAATTCTACCCCTTTCAGTGGTTCTCCTGACGATTTATCTGTCTTATTGAGAATCACTTTTCCCTTAGCAGTATCATCTTTCATAACCACTTTTTGGATTTCTCCGGTATCTTTCACATCAAATGTCACATCAGCAGTCATAAGATATCCTTTCGGTGCCTGCTCTTCACGTAAGGTATATTTACCGATTGTCAGTTTTTCGATATAGTGTGTTTCCTCTGTGGAAATCCAGCTCTCTACTACCTGATCATCCTTATCGAGAATCGTCAGTTTCGCACCTGGAATCTCAGTTTCTCCTGTGATATCAGTCTTACTGATCTCTACTTTTGTCACATCATCTTTCATCTCATGCTTCTGAACCTCTGCTGTATTCTCTACTGTGAAAGTAATACTTTCTGCAGTGACATATCCATCTGCCGGTTTTGTCTCTGTCATGGTGTATTTCTTACCAACAACCAGTTCTTTGATCACATGGGATTCTTCCGTAGAAGTCCATTCATCTACTGTATTGCCATCTGAATCCGTTACTTTCAGGTGTGCACCTGGAAGTTCTTTACCTGTTGTCAGGTCTGTTTTGGACAGCTCCACTGTGGTTGGCTGATTTTCAAAAGTAAAGTCGTAGCTTACTTCTGCCTGGTCTTCTCCGGCATATTCAAAGGTAAATTCCTGTACTTCTTCTGTTGTAACAAATCCGTCCGGCGCAAAGATCTCTTTCACATAGTATTTTCCGTCTACCGGAAGATCTGCCGTAAAAGTAATCTGTCCTTTTTCATCTGTTACTCGCTGCTCGATCAAACTGTCTTTCTCAAGAAGTACCTCGCCCTTTGCATTTTTGATATCTTCACTGGTATAAAGACCGAAGACACCACCTGCAAGAACACGTTCTGTGTCTTTTTCTTTCTTCAGAACCGTAACCTTTACTTTCTGACGGGCATTCTGCCATTTTTCATCATAAGTGATGACTGGTGTATTCTGGTCTCGGTAGGAAAGGTCAACATATCTCGGCTCTCCGTCCAGCACATAACCATGGGCTGTTTTTACTTCCTTCACATAGTATTTTCCAGCCGGTAGATCTCCCATCTGTGCAACACCATTGGAATCCGTAGTAATGGTTCCTACTTTTTCATCTGCTTTGAAATAATCTTCGCTGACACCATCTGCCGCTTTGATATCTTCCGCAGCAAATACATCGAAAGTTACATCTGTAAGACTTCCAGTTACATATTCAAAGAGATGCTCCACAGTACCTTTTACATGATCCAGAAGTGTCACTTTATCCAAAAACTCTCCATTTTTGTTGATGATCAGAAGTCCTGTCGGTACTTCATCTTTCATCTCTACTTTCTGAATCTCTGCGGTATCTTCCAGCGTGAACTTCACATCCGTTGCTTTCAGATAACCATAAGGTGCCATTTCCTCACGAAGGGTGTATTCCTCTCCAACTGTCAGTCGTTTGATCACATGTGGCTGATCTTTTACAGAAATCCACTGATCCACAACATTTCCTTCTTTATCAAGAACGGTGAGTTTTGCCCCATCCAGTTCCACACCTGTTGTTACATCAGATTTTGTGATTTCTACTGTTGTCGGCTGGTTCTTTTTCACTGTTTTCAGTTTTACTGTTTTCACATCCTGTCCCTGGTAAGAAGCATCCAGTTTCAGAATTTCATCAGAGGATACAAATCCCACCGGTGCTTTTAACTCTTTCACATAATACTGTCCAAGTGGCAGATCCAGCGTACATGCTGCAAGACCATCATTATCAGAAGTCATTTTCTGTAAGAGTGTATCTGCTTTCACAATCACTTTTCCATCTGCCTTGATATCCGCCTTGTTATAGATACCAAAGACAGCTCCTGCTACGGTTGCACCATTTTCTGCATCCTGTTTTTCTACCTGGATTGCAACTTTCTGGCGGTCATCGCCAACCGTCACTTCCTGTTCGATCACAGGTGTATCCTGATCTGCATAGACAAATGCGACATCTGATCTGTCATGGTTCAGGACAAATCCTTCCGGTGCAGTCTTTTCTACTACATAGTAAGAACCAAGTGGCAGATTATCAGCAACTGCTTTTCCGTCTTCTCCAGTCGTTACCGTTGTTACCAGTGCATCTTTTGCATAGATCAGCTGTCTGTTTCCGTTTTCATCTTTCTGATAATCCGGTGTATAGATATTTTCAGCTGCATAGACATGAAATGATGCACCCTTCAGGTATCTTTCTTCATAAACAAAATCCTTTTTAAATCCGGTCAGCATCTCACCTTTTTTATAGATCGTCAACTTTCCTTTTACCGGATGGTTCTCGTAATCTACCGTAATAATGGCATCTCCACTCTCAGAATCCATCTGGTATGCTGTGTTAGCATCCACCGCAATCTCTACATAATTCTTATTAATCGTGTACCCTTCCGGTGCATTGACTTCCTCAATCCTGTAATGTCCGATCTTCAGATTCTTCGGCATGATCAGATATCCCTGGCTGTCCGTAAAATAGGACTTGTGAGTGGTTGTCACTGGGTAAGTTGTTACCTGTTCCACATACTTTTTGTTGTCCAGGTCATATACCTTAAATTCTGTTCCGGCAATCAATACGGATTTCTTTGTTTCATCGTCTTTTTTCACGATTTTTAGTTTTGCCTTAAACTCTTCATCCAGAAGCACTCGCCAGATCTGCGGCTCATTTGGATGGTGCTCTGTGATATTCACTTCAAAATCATCGACTGGCTTATAATTGTGCGGTGTTGTAGTTTCACGCACGATATAGCTTCCAAATGGTAATGGAATACTGCAGGCATACCCTTTTTCATCTGTGAAAATCTCAGTTGCTCCATTTTCTCCGCTCACTACTGGTTTGGCAGAATCAAAATCATAGCTTCCATCTGCTTTCTTTGTAAGGGAAGATTTCAGATAAACTGTAAATCCAGCTCCAGATAACAGATCTGCATCTGTCTTTCCATTGTTGGCTGCTTTGATGATCTGGAATGGCTGCTTGATGACCTGCTCACTGGAAGTGCACTCTCTTTTTACTTCTGCTGTCATATCTCCTTCATAACTGCACGTAAGATCATGCTCTTCTGCATCTGCCAGGTATCCGGTCGGCGGAGTAATCTCTTTGACATAATATTTGCCAAGATATAAGCCATTTACAGAAGCCTGTCCTTTGTCATCTGTTGTAAGAGAAGCTACCTGCTCTCCTGCTTTATAAATAGTTCCCGTTGCTCCATCCGGGTGCACGATATCTTCACGGGCATACAGACCATAAACTGCACCTTTCAGTGTGGCATCTCCCTGTGGTACTGCTTTTCCTGTTTCTTTATCAACTTTGAATAAATTGATCTTTGCTGTCACACGGTCATTGCTGAAGGTATGGGCAAAAGATACGGTTGCTTCTTTATCATTGGTGTAAGAAAACTTGAACGTATACACATCTTCTGTATTTCTTACATAGCCTTCCGGCGCCTGATCTTCTTTTACAGAATAGGAATATCCAATCGGAAGATCTGCTGTAAATTTTGCAGTTCCATCTTCGCCAGTAGTTACTTTCTCAATCAGCGTTCCTTTTTTCACAACAACGCTTCCGTCTGCATTTCTGATATCATCGGATGCATACAGAGCAAAAATACCGCCTTTCAGTGGTTTCTTGGTGTCTTTATCCTGTTTTACTACGGAAACATCTGCTTTCTGTCTCTCGTTGTTAAAAGTCACATCTGCAAATACAACTTCTTTATTCTGACCAGCATAAGTTAGAGTCACTGACTTTTCTTCGCTGCCGTTATAGAAAGAGTCCGGTGCTTTTGTTTCTTTTACCACGTAGGTTCCAAGATGCAGGTTTTTCAGTGTGACAGAACCATTCTCACCTGTTGTCAGGTTTTCTTTTACAAGGTCACCTTTGCTGTACACTTTTGTGCCATAAGCTGTTACGATATCTGCCCCTGCATACACGTTATACACTGCATTTTTCTGTCTGCGGTTTTCATACTGAAATACCGTTCCATTTTCACTGACATCTGCTCCGGTCAGAACCTGTCCTTCTTTGTAAATGGTAAGCTCTGCCAGCTGTTCTTTATTTTCCACGGTTACAGCTGAGGTCTTACTTGCTACCAGTTTTACATTTGTTGCCGTTGCATTTACTACATATCCCTGTGGTGCTGTGATCTCTTTCAGATAAACCGTATCCTGTGTCTTGATGATCGTAACAGAAGATTTTCCATTCTTATCTGTTGCCGGCATCTGAGTGATCAGCTTTGTACAAGCCTCATCGCTGTATACACCGAATACTGCACCTGCAAGATTGACATCCGCTGTATCGTCTTTCTTTACGATTTCGATCGTAGCCTGTTCAATCCAGGACACCTTTAAGCTTACATATTTTTCATCAGCGACACCTTCTCCAAACACAAATGCCAGATCCTGAACACTTGCATTCGTAGTCAGTTTATATGCTGAATAATCTTTTGTAATACTTCCCTTCATCTTTGCAGAAAAAGTAGCACTTACATCTTTTGTCTGTGTCAGAGGAGCCGAGAGATAAAACGTGGTTCCTCCTCCAATTGTTACGCTTGCACCTGCCGCACTTACATTTCCAGTAGATACATTATGGAGCTTTACTCCCTTTGGTAAGTCCATTGTAATTTTCTGCTGGGAAGATGCGTTGAACTGAATGTTCTCCGTTCTCTGAACATTTCCATCTACATAAGCTTTTACATTCGGTTTGGAAAATGACATCGCTACATCTGGTATTTCCGGCTTATTCACACAATAATTATAGAGTTCTTTTGCCAAAGCCTCGCCTGTAGCATTTGTTCCATAGAATGCATCACTGCTTCCATTGGCATAAGATGCAGCCATGTGAATAATGATGAATCTTTTTCCTTCTGAAAAATCTGTGTGTTTATTAGCGAAAAAACTTTCGCTTCCTGCGGCATCTGTACCGTAATAACACACTTTTGCTAACGCCTGATTGTCTCCAATCTTTGTAATTGTATAATTTCCAGATCCAGGCCCTGGCTTAGCTGGCTGTACACAATACGCAATTGCTCTGACGCTTCCGTAGCTGATATAGTACGGCTCTGTCAGATAGGTTCCAAGATTATAATCTGCATATCTATACAGAGGTCCTTTTTCAATCGTTACCTGCTGTGTACTTCTTGCTGAATAAGCCGAAATTGCTTCAAAGGTTGCAATCTCTCCCTCTTCCATAGATTCAAGATCCACACCTTCGTCTCCTGCCTGTTCCAAAACATCATGAAGTTCTAACCCTGATTCTTCATCATAGGTATCCTGATTCTGTGCCTGCTCGACTAAATCATCAAATTCATCAGCATCAATATCGGTAATCTCCGAGTCCGATTCTGAATCCTCCGCTTCTTCTGTCTGCTGTTCACTGCCAGCTGTTTCGGATTCGGTTACTGCTTCACTCCCTGCAGTTTCTGTCTGCACTTCTGTTTCTTTCTCACGCACAATCAGCTTTCGGCTGATCTGGTACTTCGGATGCTCCTGATTTACCGGTTCCACATAATAGACCGCTTTGTAAGTGTCCGCATGATCTGTCGTAAAATCCTCATTCTTGTCGTTCTTTGCTTCCTCAAATATGACTTTGACCTTGTTATCATCCTTGATTTCCAGTCCTGTGTAGTCTGATTTCACATCAAATACACTGCCTGTTTCGATTTCATAATCTTTGGCAGTCACCACCTCATCTTCATCCAGAAGGTCTTTCACTTCCTCATAAAGTGGCGGTTTTTTCTCTGGCTGGATCTCCGCTGCATATGCAGTCATCGGAGATAACACGGTACTAAGCATTGTCATGCCTGCCAGCAAGCCAGATACTACTTTTCTAAAATTACCTTTTTTCTTCATGCTAAGGTCCTCTCTTTCATATATTTGTGGCAATTGTTCAGAGCCACTATTTTTTTATAAAACAGACAGTCCTTAGACTGCCTGCAATACACTACTTATCGTTGTGGAAAAATCAGATTGAACTGCACATTTCCCTCGCCAGGATCAACCATTTCCACAGTTGCTTCATACTGTCTCCCTGTTTTTCTGGATACCAGATCCTTATAATGGATTTTTCCTTTAGACAGGAACTTCTTTGCTGCCGCCTTATCCATCTTTTTCCCCTGGCTTGCAAGGAATTTATCATTCTTCCACAAGGTAAATGCACAGTTCCGGTCAGAACAGTAAAAGTTTACTTTTCCTTCCCTGACATCTGCTCCACAGCGGGGACATTTGCCAATGACTTCTCCTTTTGCTTTTCCCTGAAACTGCCCTTTCTTTTCTTCTGAAATACCCTGATATCTGGCAACCAGTTCCTGCATCAGCTCTGTAATCCCATTTAGAAATTCATCTGCTGTCTCTGTATTCTGGGCAATGTGATTCAATGCCATTTCCCACTCTGCTGTCATCTTCGGGGATTTAATCTCATCCGGCAGAACCGTAATCAGTACATTGCCATCATCTGTCGGCACCAGATTTTTCTTTTCCCTTTTCACAAAACCAGACTGAATCAGTTTTTCAATGATTGCTGCCCTTGTTGCCGGTGTGCCAAGTCCTTTCTTTTCTGTATCTTCGGTCAGTTCTTCATTCCCTGCACGTTCCATTGCAGAAAGCAGGGTATCTTCTGTGTATTGTTTCGGTGGCTGTGTAAAATGCTCCGATACAAAAGAATCACAAGGGCCGTAATGCTTGCCTGCCCAGATATCCAGCTCCGGCTCTTCTTTCTCAATCTTTACGCCAAAGAACTGTTTCCATTTATTTTCGATCGCCTTGAATCCTTCCTGCTTTGTTTTCTTTGCTGTGAGATAAAACGTATGATAATTACAGGTAATCTGACATTTATGGCTCTCATAAATATAAGGATCTGCGGTTGCTGTCAGTACCCTGGCACTGATCAGATACAAAATCTTACGGTTTCGTTCTTTCAGTTCACCAATATCTGCTTTGGCTACTTCCATGGTTGGGATAATCGCATGGTGATCAGATACTTTCTTTGAATTTAATAACTTACTCACGTCTGGCTGATATTCCAGGCCTTCAGCATAAGGCATTTCCCCAAGTAACATCTGAATCAGAGTTTCTGTGCTTTCTCCCATCTCATCTGTCAGATACTGGCTGTCTGTTCTCGGATAAGTGACAAGCTTCTGCTCATACATCTCCTGCACGGCATCCAGCGTCTGCTGTGCGGTATAGCCAAACATTCTGTTTGCTTCCCTCTGAAGAGTGGTCAGATCATAGAGTTTTGGAGGGCGTACCGTCTTCTCTTTCACATCATCCTTTTCCACTTCGCACATACGCTCCCGACAGTCCGCAGCCACTTTATCTGCATCCTCTTTTTTCTGAAAATGCTCTGTGACTGCATCCATATCGTCAAACTTGATATGAGCCATATAATATTTTTCTTTGGTAAATTCCTTGATCTTCTGATTTCGATCCACGATCATGGCAAGTGTTGGTGTCTGCACTCTTCCGACTTTCAGATTCTGGTTATACAGAACGGAAAAAAGACGGCTCGCATTGATTCCCACCAGCCAGTCTGCCTTTGCCCTGCAAAGTGCTGACTGATAGAGACTGTCATAACACGAACCGTCTTTTAATGACGCAAATCCATCTTTAATTGCCTGCTCCTCCATGGAAGAGATCCAGAGCCGCTTCATCGGCTTTTTGCATCCTGCCTGCTCATACACCAGACGAAAGATTAACTCTCCTTCACGTCCTGCATCAGTAGCACAGATCACTTCATCTACATTGGAATCTCTCATCAGTTTTTTCAAGATTCCGTACTGCTTCTTTGTTCCATCCAAAACCTTGTGTCTCCAGCATTCCGGCACAATCGGCAGATCTTCATATCTCCATTTTTTATATTTTTCATCGTATTCCGATGCATCGCATAATCCAACCAGATGTCCTACGCACCAGGAAACGATATAACCGTTTCCCTCCACGTAGCCATCTTTTCTTGTTCTGGCTCCAAGCACGGAAGCCAGTGCCATCGCAACCGATGGCTTTTCTGCAATCACTAATTTCATTTACTCCTGCTCCTCTTCTTCATCTTCCAGTACATCATCATTAAAATCTTCATCTCTCAGGATTTCCGGTTCTGCACTTTCTTCCTGCTCATCTGCATCGTCTACTTCCCGTTTTTCTGACTCTGAATCTTCGGATTCATCTTCATCCTCTTCCATCTCATCTTCGTCATCATATTCATGCTTTGGTTTATAGACTTTGAAATAATATCCTCCTGCCGCAGCTCCGACTGCAACCAGTGCAATCAAAAGATACGTTCCAAACGGGCTTTTATCTTCTGGCATCTGGATTTCATCCTCTACCTTATCTTTCTCGGCTGACTCTGTCGTTTCCGGTTTTTCTTCCTCTGCTTTTTTCTCTGGTTCTGCATAAACAGTATCTACTTCCGGAAGTGTCACTGAATCAGAAAGTGTGAAGTTCATCAGATCTTTCTCACTGACTTCGGTAAGGAAATACACATTATCCTGAGATTTTGAATTGTCAATAATCAAATAGAAAATCTTACCACTCTTCGTTGAAATGGTATAAAACTCTTTTGTGCCTTCCGTAGCTGTTTTGGTAACGGCTTCTGCCGTCTCGCCTTCTTTATTAAGCTGTTCCTCAATACCTGTTACTGTCCGATCATCCACGGTTCCTTTTGCATCTGTCGGCTCAGAAGCCTGTGCATCCTGCGGAAGCGGAGAAGTCGTTGTTTTTTCAGTCCCCGTTGCATCTGCACTGGTCGTAGTTGCCATTGCACCATTGCTGTCACTGGAAGATTTCTGTTTTTCTGCCTGCTTCTTTGCCCATTCATAATAAGGATTCTGCAGTACATACTTCTCAGAAGTATTTCCGGCACCATCTGTTACCGTGATTTCAATCTGTTTTGTTGTAAAATCTTTCTGTGTCAGTTGCACTCTCAGCATTCCATCCTTCAGATCTGTATAAGTGGTGCCATTAACTGTTACCGCAGTAATCCCTGATACTGTATCATTCCCCTGAATCGTCAGCACACCATCTGTCAGAGAAGCAGAGAGTGTCGGCTTTTCCGTGTCATAACACTTAATAGAGCGATTCTGCTCATAGACCTTCCCCTCACCATCTGTCACACGCACATACACTGTCTGATTTCCAGTGATCGTGATACTTCCGCTTCCGGTTACATCCTGCCAGCTTCCATCTTTTCCTGCTTTTGCTTCAATTTTTGCTATTGAGAATCCTTCCGGCATATGACTGGCATCTACCGTGACAGCAATGGTTGTTTCTCCCTGTTTCCAGCCATCCGGTTTCTCAATCGTGATTGCAGGTGTGGTATTTTCAGCTGCATAAGCAGTCTGTGTCTGGAGCAAAGGTGTTGTCAGGCAAAGAAATGTCGTTGCTGCAAGCAATCCTTTTTTCACGCTATTTTTAGATTTCTTCTGTTTCATCTTCTCTAAATTCATCATCAGACCTTGTTTCCTCCTTCTGTATTTCTACCCTGCCGGGCAGTTCATTTTTCATTCTCTTTTTGAAAGCTTCCAATTCCGGAATACTCATATCCATTGCACGGATAATTTTTACAATTTCCAGATTTTCCGCTTCTGTTTTTGCAATCTCCGCAGCCTTGAACCGCTTTAAATCTGCTTCATATCTGGCTTTGGATGCTTCCATTTTTTCCTTGGCTTTCTCATAATCCGCCGTTGCTTTTTCAAGACTTTTCATCGCTTCTCCTTTCCGGACGGCTGATGCAGCCGCCCTTTTTTCTTACCATCGTCCAAATCCATAGAAATGGCTCTGCCAGTATGGGGAATTGATGGACGTATACTGCACCGGATGTCCACAATGGATCATTTGACCATTGCCTACATAGATTCCGATATGCGTTACCGGCTCCCCTGCGTCGTAAGTTCCAGTAAAGAAAATCAAATCTCCCGGCTGTGCCTCCGACTGGGATACTGGTGTACAAATGTTGTACAGTCCCTGTGCTGTTAGTCTTCCTGTATTCCTTACACCAGAGTTTGTCAGACAGTAGCTTACAAATCCGGAACAATCGAATCCACTTGGGGAATATCCACCCCACACATATGGTGTTCCGAGATATCTCGCTGCTTCATTTAGCAAACGCTGTGCTGCTTCACTGGTATATTCATTGCCGCCAAATCCTGCCCCTTCTCCTGTTTCCAGATAAAAGATCGGGTTTAACCGCTCTCCATTTTTCAGAAGTTCAATATGAAGATGGCTTCCTGTGGAATTTCCAGTATTTCCTACAAGACCTATCTCATCACCTTTCGTGACGGATGCTCCTGCAGATACACTCCGGCTGCTTAAATGTGCATACCGTAGTTCATAGCCTTTACTGTCCTTGATCACAACATAATTGCCATAGCTGTCGTTATAAGCAGAAGTTGTAACCGTTCCGGTCAGCCCTGCCATTACTTTTGTCCCTTCCGGTGCTCCGATATCCATACCATTATGAAGCTGATTTGCTCCTGATATTGGATGAATCCTGTATCCATAATAGCTGGTCACACTGGAATACCAGTTAAAATCAACCGGTGTTGCAAACATCTGCAAGTTGCCTTTTGTATCGTTGTAGGCACTGAACAGTTCTTTCTGGAAAAATCCCAGCCTGTCCTGACAGATTGACATCAGGTTTCCACTATTTAAGGTGACATTCAGCACATCTACATCTCTTGTCCTGGTCACTTCCACTTCATTGCTTCCATTATCATCTGCCAGATAACATTCCCATGTTTGATGTCCATGTGCAGATGCTGCCGCATGACTGTCATAATAGACATCAAACTGTACACCGTATCTTGCGAAAGCTCCGGTATCTTCTACAGTATATTCGACACCATTCATAACTACCTTTGTTCCCATTGGTACAAACGGATTGGAAGCATCTACCGCTAAGGTATGATTGGCAGTTGGATATGCTCCACTGGCAGTCGGTCCTCCGCTCCAAATACCACAACAAATTGGGCAGTTACAATACCCACTGGTCACAACCTGTCCCAAAGATTCTCCAACTCTTACAGTTGCTGTCTCTGTCACAGTCTCATTGACTGCTTCTGTTTCTAACCGATACTGCAATCCAAAAAGAGCATCCAGTTCTGGCTTTACCTGTTCAAAGGTAAATTCTTCATACTTTGCTGACAAATAACTGATCAGGATAAACGGATCATGCTCAATAGGTCCGATGTTATATCGGTATTCCTCATGTCCCGGTTCTTCAGATTCCATGTTGTTGATCCGCTCCTGCAGATTAGCTTCCAGCTGTGTGTAATACAGTTCCGCTTCCCGGATTGCCTGATCCGATGACAGATAACTGGTTCCGGTATAAGTGATCACATTTTGTAAAAACACTGCAGAGCAAGACGTGACATTCGTTATGATCAGAAACATCAATCCGATCAGAACTGCTACACTGATATACACCTTCCGGTTTTCTTTAAAGAAGTTGGTGACCTTACCGCCAATCTTCTTAATATAATCAATCGTACCTTTTGTAGCTGTTCCTACTGTCTGTTCACTTCGCTTCGCTTTGGCATAATCCCGTTTGATCTGTTGCTTCTGAATCTGTTTTTTCAGTTTCTTCTGCTCCTGACGGGCTGCAGCCTGTGTCTGTTTCTCTTCCTGTCTTTCAAGTCTGCTTCTTTTTCTGGATGCCCTCTGTTTCCTGCGTCTGGCACTTCTCTGTTCCAGCCGGTAAACACCTTCGCCACTTTCTTCTAACTTATGGGCACCTTCTACTGCCGCATTATCGTCTTCATTTTTGCTGATCTCACGGTGCAATGCTACGGAAGTTGCACTTCCTGCTTTCTTAACAGCAGAAGTTTTTTCTGTTTTCACAGATTCCCCTTCGCCAAACTTCAAGCGGGATTTCTTCTTTCCAGGAGCTTCCCCTTCATTTGCCCGATAGACCTGTGCCTTCTTGGAATGCTGCTTAGCTTCCTTTTTCTTTTTTGCTTCCTCATAAGAAAACTTTTTGGCTTTTTCCTTCTGTTTTTGATGGCGGAAATTGACTCCATCCGTATCCATCTGGTTCAATTTTTCCATATCTTTGTCATTTTTCACAGAAGCACCAGTTTCCTCATAAGCAAATTTCAAACGCTGTTTTTGTTTTGGCTTTTTGCTGCCGCCGGTCTGATTTCTCCGGCTGTCTCCTCTGTTTTCTGATAGATCAGCACGTTTTTCTTTCAGTCTCCCTGACTGTCCGGCTTCAGATTTTTCTGCAAGTCTGGATTCTTTTCCGACTTCAGCACGAATCCTTTTCCGGTTTTGCTGCTTTCTATTTTGTCCAAAATCCTCACTTTGCTTCTCTGTCCGTATCAGTTCCGGTGCATCTCTGGATTTTTGCACAGAGGGACGAATATTTTTCCCACTCCGTTCAGACTGGCGGGGAGACTTATCCACAAGGTTTTCTTCTTTTTCCCCCTGTTTTCTTCCCATCCGCACATCACTGGCACGGTTACTGACACGAACAGAAGATTTATCCGTCAGGTTTTCTTCCACCAGACCATCCTTGGTCATTTTCTGGACTTTCTTGTCCCTGACTTTCATTCTCTGTTCTGCCACTGATTACTCCTCCTTCTTCGGATACCCTTTCCCTGCCTGTAATAAACAGAGAA
>OAWB01000548.1_pt1 | contig 20818 bp, 20 predicted proteins | sample 1550621 | NCBI WGS metagenome assembly OAWB01 (sample SAMEA2580107, study PRJEB22360) | human gut metagenome | biome: human gut; feature: human-associated habitat; material: faeces | place: Denmark | collected 2008/2010
TTGCGCGCCAAATGCGATTTGACGTAGTCAAATGATTTCCTTACGCATTCTGTGTGCATCCTCGCAGAGCGTTTTTTATGTCATAGGAGATTCCGTAGGAATTTCCTATGACATAAAAAGGCCATGGTTCTTTTACGAACCATGGCCTAACCTAAAATATATCTTTATTAAAAATCTTAATCCATTAACTCATATACAGCATTTCCATATACATCTACATAGGAGATATAAGTTCTTCCTCTAAAATCAAAGTTAAAGAAAAAGATGGAATCATCATCCGCATAAAACGATCCAAAAGCAAGCTCAACAAATGGCAGCAATACAGTCTCTCCAGGATCTACCCTGTAGTATTCCAGAAAAGACACACCATCTTCATCAGGATCACATAAATAAACATACTGATCCAAACTGCTGTATCTAGGATTTGTTACATATCCTAATTCATTTACAAAGATTCCTGTCCTGGACCGGTTGTTAATATTGATTCCTACTACCCGTGTATTTGCCCCATCGTCTGTATGTACAAATTGTACAGCAAACTTTGGAGATTCCTGCTTCACTGTAACTTTGCATTTAAATTTCTTAGAAGAAATCTTTGCTGTTATAGATACAGTTCCTGTCTTCTTGCCATAGATATATCCTTTGCCGTTTACAGTTACAATGCTTTTGTTGCTTGAACTCCATTTGACTTTCTGTGTATTTCCAGACACTTTGAGCTGATAATAGGTATCCTCACTGATTGATATAGAACTTTTATTTAATTTGGGAGTCTCAACCTTTACTTTGCATTTATATTTCTTTCTGCCGATTTTTGCTGTGATCGTAGCAGTTCCTTTTTTCTTGGCAGTTATTTTTCCCTTTTTCGAAACAGAAGCAACAGACTTTTTACTGCTGGACCATTTGGGCCTTTTCTTTGTACCTTTTACCTTTAATGTTTTGCTCTGCCCCTTAATCAATGTTATCTTTTTACTTGAGATTTTAATCTTTGCAGCATATACCTGCTCTGTTCCTGCAGTGATTGATGTAATACCAAAAGACAACACCAGCAAAAATGCTGTGGCCAATTTGAATATTCTTCGTTTATTTCCTTTCATGTTCTACCTCTTTTCTTTCGTATTGTCCTAAAAATTTTGTTATTATACCTAAAATCCCCCTTCCTATCTACAATTATAAATACTTATAAAATTGTTACAAGTCTTGACTTTACATACAAACACAACTTTTCTTTATATATAAGAAAAAACCATTTAATCCTGCACCCAGCAGTCTTAAATGGCTTTTTATTTTGATTCTAACTTATATTCTTATAGGCTGTTTCTGAACGCTTCCAGTTCTTCTGCCGTAGCCATAGCCGCCAATGCTCCCTCTTTCGTGGTCGTGTAGGCTGCATATGCATTTGCAAAATCCAAGTAACTCCTTAATGTATCAAAATCCACAGCTTCCAAGTCCGTGACATCATCTCTCAGAAGCTGGTATAAAAATGCTCCGATAAAAGAATCACCAGCCCCGGTAGTATCTCTCACTTCAATCGTATATCCCGGTGCTTCTGTCATTCCATTTTTAGTATAAATCTCTGCGCCGTCTTTTCCTTTTGTATAAATAACATACTTGGTTCTTCCGTTCAGCAGGTCAGAGACCGCTTCTTTTATGTCCGTATGTCCTGTGATGAACTCTAGCTCTTCATCTGAAATCTTAATGATATCTGCAAACGGCAGAAATTCATTGACCGTCTCCTTTAATTCCTGCAAGTCATCCCACAGGGAAAACCGGAGGTTCGGATCAAATGAGACGAGCACATCTTTTCCGTTGGCCATATCAATCAATTTTTTATGTGCCTCTTTCATTGGGGATTTTACTAGGTCAACACTGCAGAAATGGATCATTCCGCAGTCATCCAGAACATCCTGTTCAATATCGTACACACTATAACGCAGATCCGCGCTGTTCTTACGGTAAAACTTAAAATCCCTGTTTCCGTCTGATGCAAGAGAAACAAAAGCCAGTGCTGTCTCCGCTTCTTTATCTCTTTTAATCTGGCTGGTGTCAATCCCTGCCTGATCAAGCACCTCAACAATGTAATCGCCGAACGGGTCATCTCCCAGCTTGGTCAAAAACTTGGATGGAATCCCAAGTTTGGTCACCGCTCCCACGACATTGGCAGGGGCCCCCCCAGCCACTCTGGTAAATGACGGCACATCCTTTAATCTCTGTCCTTTGACTTCGGGTATAAAGTCAATCAGTGCTTCCCCGATTCCGCATAATTTTCTGCTCATTCTTTTTCTCCTATCTCTAAAGGCCGCAGGCAGTAGATCTTCATGGTTCCTGCACAGTCACCATCTATGCTCAGCTCGCCCTGGCTGCTGTATACTCTGGTGGTGAAAACTTCCTCACCGCCGTTTACAAAAATCTCTAGAGAAGTCGTATCCGCAAAAATCCTTAAGTCTCTCAGTTCCCCGATCCTAACGCTTCTGGTTGTCCTTCCGGCTCCGCAGTCACCCAGATCAAGTGTCAGCAGTCCGTCTCTGTAGGATAAGGTAACACCCTTCTTTAATGTCAGAACCGCATCGGTGCATTCAGTAAAATGGAATTCAGCCTCATAGAGCTTCAGATTACTTTCCATCCTGCCTTTATCAGAGAATGAACAAACCAATTCGCCCTTTCTCAGCTTCTCAATCTCACGGATTGGCTGCTGAATGAGCCTTCCATTCTTCATATGCAGTTCTCTTGGAATCGTCAGTGCATGCTGCCATCCCCGCTCCGTGGTAGGGTTGGTATACTGGGCATCCGGAATTCCCATCCATCCGATCAGGATCCTTCTGCCCTGTTCGTCCTCAAACGTCTGCGGCGCATAGAAATCAAATCCCCTGTCCAACTGCTGGAATTCATCATTCCCGCTGATCTCATATGACTTGTTTTCAAAATCATATTTGATCCTTATGGCTGTACACTGATGGACATTCTGATAGTTGATCCCTTCCGCCTCTACCCCCTGAGGGCAGGTAACCAGCATCATCTGTCCGTCCAGTTCAAACAGGTCAGGACATTCCCACATGTAACCAAATGGCTCCTTCGGAACGATCCTGTCAAAGTACTCCCAATGGGTTAGGTCCTTGGAGTGGAACATAAGAATCAGCCCCTGGCTGTTTTTATCCCTGGCTCCCTGAACCATATAATAATCGTCACCCTTCTGAATGATCTTGGGATCACGCACGTGGCAGCTCATATCTTGGGGATAGTCATCGGTTGTCATCAAAAGTTCCTTTTTAGAAAACTGATACCCGTCCTTGCTGGTTACATGAATAGTGTTGCTGCCTCTTCCTGAATTGATGTAATCATAATCATCCCTGTCAAAATACTTTAGATTCCCGGTGTAGAAGTAATGAATGGTGTCCCCTTTTACAAAGGCGGAACCGGAGTAGACGCCGTGGGCGTCAAACTCCGAATCCGGGAACAGGACCGGTCCTTCATCTACAAAGGAAACAAAATCTTTCGTCGTATAATGTCCCCAAAGCTTTAGTTCTCCAGTAGGTTCAAACGGGGTGTACTGATAATAGATATGGTAAGTCCCGCAAAACTGGCACAGTCCGTTGGGATCGTTGAGCCATCCCGTTTTCGGCATCAGATGAAACTTAAGCCTCATCGGATCTTTTGCTACTGCTTCTCTGTCGTTTTCATGTTCAGCATACCACTTTTCATAGTCTTCTTTCAATACTTTATTATACTTCTTAAACATGATTTCCCTCTTATCTAACAATCATTACCTGTGTGTTTGTATCTGCATCTGTCTTTGAGATGACTTCCACCTGGCCGTCGCCCTCCGCTAACATCATCATAGTCTGGGTACTATAGCCTTTTTCTTTCACCAGGTCCATATCAAATGTAAGGATCTTGTCTCCCTGTTTTAGCTTTGTTCCGGCTTCCACGAAGGTCTCGAAGCCTTCCCCTTCCATTTTCACCGTATCAATACCCGCATGGATCAGAAAGCTGTTTCCAGTCTCGGCCTGTATGGCAACTGCGTGCTTTGTCGGAAATATCATCGTAACTGTGCCGTCACATGGAGCATATACGGTCCCCTCAGAAGGATTCACGGCGATTCCGTCTCCCATGGCTTTGGAAGCAAAGGCCGGATCCTCTGACTCTGTGATCGGAAGCACCTCCCCCTTCATCGGAGAATAAAGCACGGTTTCTTTCACTTCTGGCTGTTTTGTCTCAATAGCTTCTGGTTTTTGCTCAACTTGTGGTGCCGGTTTTACAGTATCTGGTGTACCTCCAAGATTGTATTTCTTCCAGAAGACCACGGTAAGCCCTGCTGATACTGCCATAGAGAGGACCAATCCGATACCAAAGTGAAGGAAGTGATCCGGGTTCATGGAGATAAATCCAGGAAGCCCCGCTGCCCCAAGTGCCTGTGCCAGTGTTTTTGTTGCCGCCGCATATGCACTTCCCACAGCAGACCCGATGATGGCCGCATAGAAAGGATATTTTAATTTCAGTGTCACACCGAACATGGCTGGTTCTGTAATTCCCAGCAATGCTGAGACGCCTGATGCAGAACAGATAGATTTCATTTTCTGGTCTTTTGTGAGGAACAAAACTGCCAAAACTGCCGCTCCCTGTGCCACGTTGTTCATACTTGCTGTTGTAAAGATAAAGCTTCCGCCGGTGACTGCCTTAGCTGCCAGCAGCTGTGTTTCAATGGCGATAAAGCTGTGATGAAGACCAGTCATAGTGATCGGCGCATAGACCAATCCGAAAAGCCCGCCGCCGGCTGCCCCAAGTGTGTTGTATACCCATGTGATACCGTCTGCCAATAAGTTTCCTGCTTCTCTTAATACCGGTCCTACGCAGATGAAGGTCAAAAATGCCGTAACAATGATAGATAACAATGGTGTTGTAAGATTGTCAAGCCAGGTAGGCGTCACTTTATGAAGTCTTTTTTCAATCTGTGCCAGGATCCAGGAGACTGCTAATACAGGGAGTACCGTTCCCTGGTAGCCGATGGCCTGGATGTGGAATCCAAAGATATCCCATACCGGCGCCTGTCCAATCCCGATCTGATAAGCATTTAAAAGGTCCGGATGAACCATGATCATACCCATGGCCGCACCTAAGAACGGATTGCCGCCAAACTTCTTAGTGGCACTGAATCCGATCAGCACCGGCAGGAACGTAAACGGTGCATTTGCAAATGTATTGACTGCATCTGTAAGACCCTTCCACTGTGGATATAATTCAATGATTGATCTTCCGTCAAACAATCCTGCTGTTAAAATGTTGTTAAGCCCCATCAACAGACCGCCTGCTACAATGGCCGGGATGATCGGAACGAAAATATCACTCAGCATCTTTACAAAACGCTGTATCACTGATCCCTGTTTCTCTTCTTTTTCCTCCTCGCCGGCTGTGGAAGGTACATCCCCAATCTGTTTCTGTACTTCATCACAGACCAAATTCACTAGTCCGGAACCAAAGATGATCTGGAACTGGGACTGTGTCAAAAACACTCCCTTAACCCCCTCTAGGTCACTGATGGCATCCTCATTCCTCAAATCATTATTCTTCAGCTGAAAACGAAGCCTGGTCGCACAGTGTGCCACAGATTTAATATTTTCTTTACCGCCCACATTGGCGATGACCTGGCTTGCAATCTTTGCATAATCCATAGTTTTCCTTATCCTCCTTCTTAAATTTCCGGTATCGGTTCCATAATTGAATTATAGGACTTTTTTCTCTGTTCGTCAACACCTTTGCGGTATCGGTTCCACAAAAAATTGCACAAAATAAAAGGCCCCTTTTTAGGAGCCTTACACAAAAACGGGAGTTATCCCTTGTTATAATCCTTTAAATCCTCAAGTTTTACGCTGTTCCCCTGTATGAATTCATATTCTACGATCTGTTTCTTGGAAACCGGTTCCCCTTTTAACATCTTAAGAATCGTCTCCGCTCCCAGGTATCCCATACCATAGGAATCAAACTTTAAGGTCGTGAGCTCCGGAGTCAGCAGACTGCTCTCATCATATCCGCCGAACCCCACAACCGATACATCCTCCGGTATCCTTAAGCCCTTCTCCTGCAGAACTTTGTAGGCTCCGAATGCCAGACGGTCCGTGGCACAGATAATGGCATCCACCTTTTCTTCCTCAAGGATCTCCCTTGTGCACTTCTGTCCTCCGATAAAGCTGTAATCGCTTTTCGCCAGAACCGGTTCCACAATCCCGTAGGCCTTTAAACCGTCCAGAACTCCATCTTTCCTGTGCAGTCCTACTGCCACATCGGTTTCGTAGACGCCGATATATCCCACTTTCTTATGGCCGGTCTTTCCAATATATTCACCGACATATTTTCCAGCGTTATAGTCATCGTCAATAATAGAGATCCCTTCCTCATAATCCTGGGCCAGTACCACCACGGGAATCTGAGTCTCCTCAAAAATCTTCTTATGGTCCTTGGTCATGGCGATTGAACTGATCAGTATCCCGTCCACATTCAAATGAATCAGCTTCTGGATATTCTGAAGCTCCAGGTCGATATCATGATCAGAATTCTTGATCAATGTGGTGTATCCTCTCTCTCTCAGATAACGGTCAATGCTTGTAATGACACGGCTTGTAACCTTTGAATTCAAAGTAGGGACAACCACGCCGATCACACTGCTCTCTTTGGCTTTCAGCCTCGCAAATGTATTCGGTACATAATTGTACTGCTCGATCACCTTTTGAATCTTATCCCTCGTAGACTTTTTGACATATCCCCCATTAAAAAAACGGGAAACTGTACTTTTTGTTACTCCCGCCATCTCGGCCACATCAGCCATTGTTATTTTTTTTGGCATCGTGTATCCTGCCTTTCCTCATTCTTGACTTTATTGTAAGACGATTTGACAAATTGTGCAACTGTAAATACAAAGAGCTCTATTTTCACAAGGACTGCTGTTGACGAAATCATAATTATGTAATATATTACATATAGGAGGTGTAAGTATCTATGAAACTTAAAAATTATGATAGCAGACATCTGTTGTTTGGAACTTTATTTGCTGTTAACAATAAACTGCAGTCCATCGGTGACCGCTTTTATGAAGAAATTACCACAAAACAATGGTTCCTTCTGGCTGCCCTTTCTACATTTGAAGAGGCCCCCACTTTTAATGAACTATCGTCTCTAATGGGCAGCTCCCATCAAAATGTAAAACAGATTGCCCTTAAGCTCCAGCAGAAAGGCTATGTAAAAATAGAATCTGACGCTTCTGACCGGAGAAAAAGCCGGATCCACCTTACCGAAAAGTTCAAAGAACTGCAGCTGGCTTATGCCTCTAAGGAAACTCAATTTTTGGATCAATTATTTAAGGATATATCTGAGTCCCAGCTTCACACTGCACTTGAAACTCTGAATACCATGATAAACAATATGGAGGAATGTGACCTATGAAAAAAACTGCCGTAATATACTCTTCTGTCTATGGATCAACAAAAGAATACGCCCATTGGATCGCTGAATCTCTTTCCGCTGACTTATATGAAAACAAAAACCTGGACGCATCAGTCCTTAAGCCATATGATCTACTGATCTACGGAGGCGGTCTCTATGCCGGAGGTGTCAGCGGTATCTCACTGATCTCCAAGCATCCGGAATTGATACGGGACAAAAAAGTCTTTGTCTTCACATGCGGCGTTGCCGATCCAAAGGATCCCAAAAATGTAGAACATATTTTATCCTCATTAGATTCTGTTTTCTCAGCAGAATTAAAGCAGCTGATCTCCTTCTACCATCTGCGGGGCAGAATGAATTATGATCTTCTGAAGCCAAAGCATCGGCTCATGATGTGGATGATGAAAAAAATGCTCTTGAAGAAAAAGCCGGAAGAACGGACGGAGGAGGACAACGGAATCCTCGATACTTATGGGGCTGTCGCAGATTTTGTAGACCGGGACAGTATTTCCCCCATCATAGAGGAGGCGAAATTATGAGTTATTTACCACTATTTCCGTCGCGCTTTTGAAATGCGCTCCTCCAATAGTGGTGAATAACTTTCGAAAAGTGGCTCCTTTTTGACAGAAGCCCTTCTCCAGCAGACATTACGTCCATTTTCTACATGATTGGAGTGAGGCATTCTAAGAGCCGAACGGAAATCATGTAGAAAATGTCATACATTAAATAGCTTCGGTTCAACAAAATCCAAGATTCTGCCAAAGAATTTCGCAATGATCCCAACGGCCAGCGCTGCCACGATTGTACCTTCCCTGACTCCATGCAGATTGTGGAATAGAACAAATGACATCGCCCCGGCAAAAACAGTCATAGCCGCGTCAAAGCAGACCTTGGTCATCCCAAAGTCTGTGTTCCATGTGGACGAGACTGCTCTGACAAAGGATTCTCCGGGCAGCATAACCACATTGGCCAGCACTTCTATATACACGCCAAAACCAAGCACCAGGCATCCGGCCAGCAACGCCGCAAGTTTTACTATATAAGCTTCTGGCTGGAAGTTCTGGATCAACAGCATTGTAAAGTCAATGAAATATCCAAACAATACCGATACCGGTATCTGAAGAAGGTCCTCTTTTTTAAACCTTTTTTTCAGTATAATCATCTGCAGCATGATCAAAAACAGGCTTAATACAATGGTAAACTGCCCCAAAGTAAATCTGTATCCAAGACTCATCACGTATGGTATGGATGAGATTGGTGATGTTCCCAGATCTGCCTTTGTGATCAGGCTGACTCCAAAAGAACTGATAAATAATCCGATCAAAAATAAACTGTACCTCTTACATTTCTCCATATACCAATGTCCCCCGTTCTCTACTTATCTTTTTGCCCACCCATACGCTGAAGATTTTCATATATTGTAAAAAAGGATTCCATAAAACGGCTGATCTCTTCTCTTTCCATTCCCCGGAACGCCTCCCTCTCCAGCGCCTGAAACGCATCTTCTACCTCCTTCTGAAGTTTTCTCCCCTTTTCCGTGAGAAAAACATGCAGTGATCTTCGGTTGCCATTGAGCATCCTGCGCTCAATCATTCCCTTTTCTTCCATCCCTTGAAGTACTTTAGCTGCGGACGTAGGTTCTATCTGACATGCTTTTGCAATGTCCTTTTGTGTCATACCGTCAAAGTCTTTTAGATAGTCCAGTACTTTCGGCTGTCCCAAGGTAAGGTCTGAGGGCTTGAGATAGTCAAACAGCTTTTTATGAAAAATGGACTGGTTGACCATCAGCATATAATGAAAAGAATGTTCCATGATGAATTCCCTTCTTATCGTGAGTTTTCTCATTATTAGTATCCTTGTTATTATAGAACCTGATATCACAGGCGTCAAATGATTTCTTTCCACACTTGTCTGTATTACGAACGGAATAGAAAAAGAGCTTGTCCAATCTCTCTGTCATAAAACTTCTGAACAAGCTCAAATAATTTATTATGTTATGATTCTGCTTCTGCCGCAGCTTTTTGTTCTATCTTCTCTTCTTGTTTCTGATCTCTCTGAAGATAAATTCCGGCCAGTATCGTTCCTGAGATTGAATGCCATACACAGGAAACAGCGCTAGCCATAGCCGCCTGAGGTGCTGCCGCAAAGTGAGCTGTTGCAAGATTCGTTGCAAGACCTGCATTCTGCATGCCAACCTCAATAGAGATTGTACGTTTCTTTGCCGTGTTCATTCCAGTCAATTTACCGACTGCATAACCAAGTGCATATCCTAGACCGTTGTGAAGCAGTACTGCCACAAAGATCACAGCGCCAGATTTAAAGAAGTTTGCTCCCTGAAGCGCGATAACACCTCCGACAATAAGAGCAAGGCCGATCACCGAAATCCCAGGCATCACCAGCTGCGCTTCTTTAAATGCTTTCTTTTTTCCAAATAAGGTATTCAGGATAAACCCGAGTAAGACCGGAAGCAGCACAGATTTTACAATGGACATGAACATCGAAGCTGCATTGACCTCTATTCTCGCCCCCGCTAAAAAGAGCACCATCATAGGTGTCATAATCGGTGATAAAAGTGTAGATGCCGTGGTCATACCAACGGAGAACGGAACATCCCCATGGCATAAATATGACATAATGTTGGATGAAACCCCTCCCGGACAACATCCTACAAGGATCAGTCCAATGGCAATTTCATTTGGTAACCGCAGGATTGTTGAGATTCCATAAGCCAGGAATGGCATGATCAGGTACTGTGCTGCTGCTCCTATAAAAATGTCCAACGGGCGTTTTGCCAATACTTTGAAGTCCTCTGTTGTCAGTGTCAACCCCATCGTAAACATGATAACTCCCAGAACAAGACTCTGATTATTTCCCTGAACCCATGAGAAAATATCCGGGACAAAAAATGCTGCAATAGCTACTAAAATAACAAAAACAGATGTTTTACTGGACAGCACTCTGCTGATTTTTTGTAAGGTTTTCATATGTATCCTCCATCTTTCATAAATAGTTCTCTTGGATATTGTATTCTAATATACAAACCGTGTCAAGAAATGGGAATTACATATTCTGTTGAAAAAGTAGTAAAAAAAGACAAAGGCTAGTAAGCATAGTTAATTTTCATTATTTATTAGTCTTGATATTTTCTGGATTTATAATGATATACCCTGTAAGAATTCATTTATGTAATAGTATACTGGTAGTTAATTAAATTCCTATTTCCAGGGTGACCAATTTCCATACCAGGATCTTCGAGTTTTAAAATTATAGCCTGAGTCAGCCTGAATTTGCATACCTACGTCTCCATTAGCTGTAAATGCAGAAATGAGTACACTGTTAGGCTCACAATTAGTGCATCCAGTAAACGTCCTATAGACAAATACACCATTGTTTTTCAGTGTATTTGCATCTCCTGCAAAGACACCGCCATCATTTATTGAATCTATCTTTTTATTTATATTTCCTAAATCCACATTTAAATGGTCAACTCTGTCGTTCACATTGCTGATTGCTTTTGTATGAATCTCATACGATTCTATATTTACCAACCCCGCTGATTCTAGTTTCACTTCAAATGGTACAGTATTCGATGTATTGAAATAGAAATCCCACGTAATAGAAAAACCAGGACTTTCCGCTTCCGAAGGGATGTTTTTAGATTGTGATGCCTGTGCAATACAAAACAGGATCTCCCCTTCCTTTGGATCTGCTGCATAAAATCCTACCTGCCATAATTCATAACTTTCTTTCATTCCCCTATTTTCCAGCAAAACTGGAAGAATTGCAGTGTCTCCTTCTGTTCTGGCTGGCTGAAGTGTAATATCATATCCTCCCTCAGTGACACTTGTCTGCTGCCTCAGATCAACTACTGGTACTTTTTTTGAACCTGTAGCCACCCTTCTGATCTTTAATGACTCACCCTCTAAAAGCTTAGCCTGTAATGCCTTTCCTTGATCTGTCAATACTGTGTTTTCCCAAATATTCATATCCCTTACCCCCTGGTTTTTCACCTTTATAAAGCCAATGATAATATACGTCAAACTTCAGCTCCTCTTTCTTAGATCATGATCTCTATAAAAAATATAACATGATGACCAGGGGCAATGTGGACATGTTCTATGTAGTACAAAAAAGTGCATCGGATCCCACCAATGCACTTTCTTTGTACTATATTGAATTAACATACCCAAAAGGGCACCCCGTATCTTATAAACTAAAATACCTATCTAAATATCCTTCAAAAGCTTTCCCATGTCTGGCTTCATCCCTCGCCATTTCGTGGACTGTATCATGAATGGCATCAAGCCCTTCTGCTTTGGCACATGCGGCAAGCTCCGTTTTTCCTTCCGCAGCTCCATACTCTGCATCCACACGCATTTTCAAGTTCGTTTCTGTAGAATCAGAAACAACTTCTCCTAAAAGCTCGGCAAACTTAGCTGCATGATCTGCCTCTTCCCTGGCTGCCTTTTCGTAATATCGTCCGATCTCTGGATAACCTTCCCTGTGGGCATTTCTAGCCATAGCGAAATACATCCCTGCTTCCCTACATTCTCCTTCAAAGTTTGCGCGCAGATCAGCTATGATATCGTCAGGCGTACCTTTGGCAGCCCCGACCTCATGTTCTGCCGCCCATGTCTTTTCATTCTCCTGCAAAAGAAACTTATCAGCCCCCACATGACAGACCGGACATTCCCCAGGAGCTTCCTCTCCCCGGTGCACATATCCGCATACACTGCACACATAAGTTTTTTCAGCCACGGTTTCTTCGGCAGACTCCAGGTTTTTTGATTCTCCAAGTTCCTCACTCCTATCGTGATACATCGTATGAAGCATCTGCTCCGCCAGTTCACTGAGCGGCTCTCCGTAAAATTCTTCATACAATTTTTTGATCTGTTTGTTCTCATGGCTGGCCCTTATCTTCATGCCGCTGTCTCTATTATATAAGCTTTCGATTCTTTTTTCCTGTATGATTTCACCTTTGAATTCTTTATCCTTCGGCTGTCCTCCGCCGCCGATGCAGCCTCCCGGACAGGTCATCACTTCAATAAAATGATACTGTTTATCCGATGCCTTTACCTTCTCAATCATCTTTCTTACATTGGCTGTACCGTATACGACTGCCACATTGACAGTGAGCCCGTCAATATCAAGACTTGCCTCCTTGACACCTTCCATTCCCCGGACAGACTTCAGATCATAGAGCAATTCCGGTGATTTTTTCTTTGTGATGAACTTATATGCAGTCCTCAGTGCAGCTTCCATGACTCCCCCTGAGTTTCCGAAAATCACGCCTGCACCGGAGCCTTCTCCCATGAATTTATCAAAATCTGAATCTTCGAGGCTCAGAAAATCAATAGCTTCTTCTTTAGCCCACAGGGCAGCCTCTCTTGTAGTGATCACATGGTCCATATCCCTCATGTCCTGTTTTCCAAGGTATCCTCCTGCGTCCTTCATCTCTTCCCTGCGGATCTCAAATTTCTTTGCAGTACACGGGGTCAGTGCTACATTTACGATCTTCTCTGGATCGATCCCCATCATTTTGGCGAAATATGTCTTGATTGTAGGACCCTGCATACCGATGGGACTTTTGGCCGTAGAAATATGGTCTATAAGCTCTGGATAATATATCTCGGCAAACTTTACCCAGGCAGGACAGCAGCTGGTGAACTGAGGCAGCGGCTTTGTTCCCTCTGTAATCCTTTCAATCAGTTCGCTTGCTTCTTCCATAATGGTCAAGTCTGCACTGAAATTGGTATCCAGCACATAGTCAGCCCCCAGTGCGCGCAGAAGCGCTACCATTTTCCCCTGGACAAAAGCACCATCCTCCATGCCGAATTCTTCGCCCAGAGCTGCCCGGACAGAAGGCGATGTACTGACGACCACGATCTTCTCCGGATCCTTGACAGCCTCCTTGATCTCCTGGTATTCATAGGTCTCTGTGATGCTCTCCACTGGACAGACGTTGGCACACTGTCCACAGTTGATACAGACTGCCCGGTCCCCGGTCTGGGAAAGTGAATACGTTCCCAGCACAGATATGTAATCTTTACAAATATTCCTGCATTGGCCGCATTGAATGCACTTTTCTTCCTGTCTCATAATAGATGGATTGTCACAGTCGATTGGTACTCTTACATCTACTGGTAAATGTCTGCTCATTGGTTTCCCCCTTAAATAATATATAATTAGTAACGATTACTATTATTATATATTATTTCCCAGTGAACTACAATGATTATTTACAATATCCTGTCTGAAAATCTACCACATGACACAGTTCCTCTCCATTCAGATACCTTCTGACATTTTCTACTGCAATATCCGCAATAAAGTCCAGGGTCTGCGGCAGATGGAAATCTCCTGAGACATGGGGTGTAATCACCGCATTTTTAATATTCCACAGGCGGTGTTCCTGAGGAAGCGGCTCAGGATCGGTCACCTCAAGTCCCGCTGCATAAATATCCCCTGCGATCAGAGCATTGCACAAATCCTCCGTATTTACGGCATTTCCCCGTCCAGCGTTCATAAATATAGCTGACTTTTTCATCTTCTTAAACTGCTGCCTTCCAAAAACATTCCTTGTCGCCGGTGTGTTTGGAAGAATTGACAGGACCACATCCGCCTTGGGCAGCAAGTCATCCAGTTCCTCCATCGTATGCAGCTCATCGACCCCTTCTGGGCACTCCCCTATTCTCCGTTTGATCCCGATGATATGGGAATCAAATGCTTTCATCATTCTGGCAAAGGACAGTCCAATATTTCCAACTCCCGCGATCAGCACCTTATTTCCGGTCAGTGAAAGAACCTGGCCTTCATCGGACCAGTCACATCGGTTTTGGTTATCCCGGTACACATGCAGTTTTTTCTGTATGGACAAAAGCATGGCGAACATATGCTCACCCACAGCTTTTCCGTATGCCCCGGTGGCACTGGTCAGGATAGTCTTTCTGTTTAAAATATTCACTCCCATGTAAGCGTCTGTCCCGGAGGAATTCAGCTGCAGAAGCTCCAGGCGTCCAGACATGCCGATCATCCATGCGGGAACATTTCCAATGATGATATTGGCCTCCTGGACCATTTCTCTGTTCACATCCTCATAGGAGGAATAGGTAATGTCACAGTCCTTTGCAATCCCTTCCAGTTTTTCTTTATATGTATCACTCATTGGAACAACGGTCAAAATCTTTTTTCTCATTTTTTCGATTCTCCTCTATCCTGTTTGATTTTTTTATGTTTTATTATATCATAAGACATGGAGGAAAAAATATGAACCAAGAAAAGAAAGTTTTAATTATCGGCTCTTCTGTGGCGGATGTGATCATAGATGTGGAAAGACTGCCCAGGTCCGGCGAAGATGTGCATATTATAGATCAGCGTGTATCGGAGGCTGTGCCTTTAACGTATCCGATATCATCCGGCATTTCCAGATACCGCATTTGTTGTTCTCCCCGGCCGGCACCGGGATTTACGGCGATTTTATCAGGGAGGAATGGAAGAAGCGTGGGATCACACCGGCCCTTCCGGTCCCAGATTCCCCAAACGGCTGTTGTTACTGTTTTGTAGATTCCTCAGGAGAACGGTCCTTCGCCTCCTTTCACGGAGCTGAATATCTGTTTCAAAAAGAATGGTTTGATCTGATCGATGTCTCACAGTTTGACACGGTCTATGTGTGCGGCCTGGAGATTGAAGAAAAGACTGGGGAACATATCGTTGAATTTTTAGAACAGAATCCCGGTATTCAGATCTATTACGCTCCGGGTCCACGGATTGAAAAACAGCCAAAGGAGCTGATGGACCGCATTTTTGCTCTGCATCCTGTCGTACATCTAAGTGAAACAGAGGCGCAAACACTCACAGGCGCAGCAGACACAGACCATGCCGCCCGGGCAATCTTTGCAAAAACCAAACAGGATGTGGTCATTACGCTAGGAGAAAAGGGTGCCTACTGCCTGGAGCATGAAAACGGCCGCTTTCTGCCGTCCCGAAATGCAAAACAAGTGGACGCCACCGGAGCCGGTGACGCCCACATAGGAGCTGTTATCGCACTTAGAAAACTTGCCTGCTCTCTTCCAGAAGCGGTCCAAACAGCCAATCTTATCTCTGCTGCAGTGGTGGAAAAGAAGGGGGCATCCTTAGACCATGAACGATTTCTTCAATGTTTTAATAAATGACAGTGCCGAGGCTTTCAAACGCCTCCTTTAATTCATTGGGAAGGGATTCATCCAGGATAAATCCGTCAAAGGCTTCAATCTTTGCATAAGTACAAATGGTCCGTTTTCCTATTTTGGACGTATCGCAGACCAGATAACTGTGGTCGGACGCCGCCATCATTTCCTTTTTAATCTCTGCCTGGTCTATGTTGGGAGTGGTCGCACCCTTGGACAAAGAAACCCCATCCGATGACATAAATGCTTTCTCAACCGATATGTTTTCGAGAAACTTCATCCCCATGCTGCCCACAGTGCTCTCAAAGGCCGTCCGCACATGCCCGCCGATCAGGATCAAGTAAACTCCCTCTATCTTCTGGAGTTCCATTGCAACAGGCAGGTCATTGGTCACAACCGTCAATTTCTTTGCATCCTTTAACAGCTTCGCAAGCTCTAACATGGTGGTCCCGCTGTCAAGCAGGATCGTATCTCCGTCGGATATCATTGTTCTGGCTTTCTGGGCCGCCTTTTGTTTTTCCCTGAGATATTTTTGCTTTCTTGTGGCAATGGATTCTTCCACATTTAAAATATCTTCATTTAACAGAGCCCCGCCGTGGGTTCTCGTAAGCCTCCCGGCCTTTTCCAGTTCCATCAGGTACGTGCGGACCGTAGTTCCGCTTACTTCAAAGAGGCTGGACAACTCGGCACTGCTCACCCTCTTATTTTCCTTTAAAAGTCTCATAATCTCTTCTTTTCGTTCCTCTGCAAACATACGGTCCTCCTGTCAGTCTCTCCCTTTATAATGTCACAATCTTTTTCTCTACAATGGATTCGTTACCTGCTTTTACGATCCTCACGGCCATTTTTCCGTCCAGGCCGCTGCATTCCACCTCTGTATCATCTAAAATAGAACGGATAAAGCTCCTGTCTTCCGCTAAGTAGGCATCTTTAAATAAGAACTTCCAACTCCGGGTCGTCGGGCGTTTCAGCTCATGGTTTGGCGTACAAGTGAGAATCTTCTTTTCGTGGATATCTCCAAGACAGATGACTCCCTTTGTTCCAAGGATCTCCACTCGGGCATCATAGCCATACTGGACATATTGAGCCCCTTCCACACAGGCATGGATCCCGTTTTCAAACTCACCGGTCATGATCACGTTGTCATAAAAGTCAGGGTACTGCTCCTTGATCTCCTTATTTCTGAAATTCCCGCCGATGGCATAGACACTTTTCAGTTCACTCTCCGCAAACCAGCGGACCGTGTCAATGTCGTGGCTGCTGACCTCTGCTAAAGGACCGTTGCTCTTTTTGATATCATACATCCATTCTTTGGGCTTGCTGGGTCCTCTGGAATGGGACTTGACCAGAACGATATCTCCGATCTCTCCTTCTGCGATCATAGCCTTCGCCTCCTGGAAGCTCTCGTCGAAACGCCTCATAAATCCGATCTGAAGCTTGACCTGATGTTCCTCGGCTGCTTTGATCATCTCATCGCACTCTTCCTCGTTCATTGCCATCGGTTTTTCACAGAAAATATGCTTTTTGGCAGCAGCTGCTGCAACGGCAATCTCTTTATGGTACTTTGTGGGAGTCACAATATAGACAGCATTGATCTCTTCATTTTTCAGGACTTCTCTGTAATCTGTATAATACAGTTCAATCCCCAGTTCTTTTGCCGCACTTTTTGCGGTCTCCTCCATAGGATCACAGACTGCGATGATCCTTGCGTTTGGAACACTTCCCGTATAATTGTGTGCGTGGACCATGCCGGCCCTTCCTGATCCGATCAGACAAACCTTGACTTCTTTCATTGTGCTACCTCCCTTGACTCTGCATTTCTTTGACGATTTCAACACCTGCGCTGGTTCCAAGCCTTTCTGCTCCGGCCTCCACCATAGCAAGTGCAGTTTCTAAGTCCCGGATGCCTCCGGCAGCTTTTACCTTCACTGCATCTCCTACCACAGACTTCATAAGCCTTACATCCTCCACCGTTGCCCCGCCGGTACCAAAGCCTGTGGATGTCTTGATAAAATCAGGCTTTACTTCTTTTGCGATCTCCGCCACTTTTTTCTTTTCCTCATCGGTTAGATAACAATTCTCAAAGATCACTTTGCTGGTGACACCCGCCCTCCGGCACACCTCTGTGATCTGCTCCATCTCTTCTTTTATGTACTCATAATTCCTGTTTTTTACTTCCGCCACGTTGATCACATAGTCAATCTCATCTGCTCCTTTTGAAATGGCATCCTCTGTCTCAAAGACTTTGCACTCCAGTGTTGTCTGCCCTAAAGGAAAACCGATCGCCGCTCCCACATGCACCGGGCTTCCCTGAAGCAATTCTTTACACCGTTTTATCTGAGCCGGGTTGATGGCTACCATCTTAAACTGATACTGTTTTGCCTCTCCGCAAAGCTTTTCAAACATCCCATTGTCTGCAAACGCCTTTAAATTCGTGTGATCCACCATATTTGCCAACTGTTCTGCTGTGATCTTCATCTCTGAGCCCTCCATTTCGTTCACCTGCGTTTATTTTTGTTTCCTTGTGTTTATAGCTATATATTACCACAGGTAACATGATAGTGCAATACATAACCGAACAAAAGTAAACAAAAGTTTTTATAAGTACGATAGTTTTTCTCCATTGTCTCCAGTCGACTCTGGAAAGGCCTCCTTCCGACAATGGAGAAAAACTATCATAGATGGTGCCTTTAGTATTGCAGCAACATGGTCCAGCAGACATTACGTTCATTTTCTACATGATTGGAGTGAGGCATTCTAAGAGCCGAACGGAAATCATGTGGAAAATGTCATACTTATGGATTAAATAATATCATGTGTAACTTGGCCGTTTCTTTTCCAATATTTTTGTACGAATGAATGGCATCGGCCTTAAAACGTATACTCTCGCCTTTTTTAACTATAAATCTCTGACCGTCAGCATAGATCTCAATTTCCCCTGTAAAGATTGTAATAAATTCTGTGGTCCCCTTTAAGTGGGGTTGAGATTCCCAATAACTGCTCTCATCTAATTCCAGATAATATACCGCAAATCTGCGGTTTTCATTATCCGGAAAAATTGAATAGTTTTTAACTTTTCCATTATCTTCGAGTATTGGCTGAATCTCTGATGTTTTTACAATCTCATATGGACTTTTTGGACGGACAGTCAAAGCGTCAAACGGCACTTTCATTCCATTTGAAATTTTCCATAAAGTAGATATGGTTGGGTTGCCATCACCTCGTTCAATTTGTGCAAGCATACTTTTGCTGACAGTGCTCAACTTTGCGAGCTCCTCCATACTTAATTTGTTTTCTTCCCGCATCCTTTTTATATTCTTAGCAACGATCATATTCATTGAATCCAAAATAAATCTCTCCTTCCCATTGACATTATAACGCACAAAATATATTATTATATCATACAAGTACAATATAATATTCGTTTTGTATTATTATACGATTTTGATCTTGTTTTGTAAAGCCAAGAGGAACCAGGTCAGAACAATGAGGCCACTACATTTTCATCACTTTAGCAGAAAGAGGTTATATATGTTCCATTTATTTGATTTTTTAATTTATTGTTTTATCACTGCCTATACACCGGGAGCAAACAATCTGCTTTCCATGAGTAATGCAATCCGGCTGGGATTCCGCCGGAGCATTCATTTTAATCTCGGCATACTAGCCGGATTTGCAGTTGTTATGTCTGTTTGTACGGCCTTTAGTGCAACCCTTTACTCAGTTCTCCCTAAAGTAAAAATCGTCATGCAGATATTGGGGGCAGCTTACATGCTGTACCTTGCATGGAAAGTTTGGAATAGTTCTTCTGAATTAAGTGCGGATGGTAGAAAAGAGGCTAGTTTTCTTTCAGGTATGATATTACAATTTGTCAATCCTAAAATTTACATCTATGCGATTACTGCAATGTCGCTCTATATCTTACCTGTTTATCATTCTACCACAGCCTTAATAGGCTTCACTGCAATATTGTCTATAATCGGTGCTTCTGGTTCTTTTGTATGGGCATTGTTCGGAGCGGCATTTTGTAAATTTTTCTCCAAACACATGAAGCTTGTTAACATCATTATGGCCCTTTTGCTTGTATACTGCGCTGCAGCCTTATTTCTTTAAAAGCCAGAAAGAAAAAAGAAGAGTTCTATAAAATTTCTTTCATAGACTCTTCTTTTCGGAACAAAGTTTTTTAGGTTTCTATCTTTTTTTCATTCCCATATAAATCTTTTCCGCTGTGATCGGAAGTTCTCTCACTCTTACTCCTGAGGCGTTATACACTGCCTCTGCGATGGCCGGATTTGGAGTATTAATCACGATCTCCCCAATAGATTTGGCTCCAAAAGGTCCTGACGGCTCATAACTGCTCTGGAATTCTACCCGGATATTTCCGGTGTCCAGTCTTGTAGGAATTTTATACTGCATAAAAGAATTGGCCGATGTCTTTCCTTTTTTATTGTAAAGAATTTCTTCATATAATGCCATTCCGATTCCCTGCGCCAGGCCGCCCTCTGTCTGAACCCTTGCAAGGCTTGGATTAATCACCGTTCCGCAGTCCACTACAGCTGCGAAATCAATAAGTTCTACGGCTCCTGTCTCCATGTCCACTTCTACTTCCGCTGCACCTGCCATAAACGGCGGGGGGGATGTAGGGGGAGAGGGGGGCTCGCCGTCTCCGTATGCCTCCTCATTGCCGCACATGACCTGGTTTCCAATATCTTTTAAAGATATTTCCTTTCCACTTTCCAGGTGGAAAACCCTTTTCCCGTCAAAATCTACCTCTTCCAACGGACATTCCAGATACTGGGCACCTTTTTTCAGAATCTTTTCTCTTAAGACTCCGCATGTCTTAACCACAGCCATTCCCGTAACATAGGTCGTGCTGGACGCATAGGATCCACTGTCATACGGAGAGACATCAGTATCCACCCCATGGACAATGATCTGTTCCATATCACAGTCCAGACAGTCAGCGGCCATCTGGGCCAGGATCGTATCGCACCCGGTTCCCATATCAGATGCGCCGATGATCAAACTGTAAAATCCGTCATCGTTTACCTTTATTGAAACTGCTGCCGTATCCACATTGGAAATCCCAGACCCCTGCATGGCAAGCGCCAGTCCGACACCCCTGACTTTCCCGTTTCCCATGTCTTTTCTCGGATATTTCTCATCCCATGAGATCATTTCCTTCACACGCTTTACACATTGGTCCAGTGTGCAGCTTGTGGCGG